>QWCZ01000303.1_pt1 | contig 25201 bp, 23 predicted proteins | sample 1972651 | NCBI WGS metagenome assembly QWCZ01 (sample SAMN09866695, study PRJNA288562) | Human oral metagenome isolate pre1_saliva, whole genome shotgun sequencing... | isolation source: mouth | host: Homo sapiens | place: USA: California
CTAATTAAACAAAGAAGTAAAGCTAAAATTCAATTAACATCTTTACTTGATTTACTTTTTCCAGAATTACAATATCTTTTTAAAAGTAAAATTCATAGCAAAGTAATCTACTCTCTTCTTAAAAAATGTCCTTCAACAGAGGAAATAGCAGCCCTAAAAGATGATGAAATTTCTAATCTTTTATATGCTTCTTCAAAAGGACATTTCAAAAAAGAAAAGTCCATTGAGCTTAAGAGTCTTGCTAAAACTACTGTTGGTATCAAGGATACTTCCATCTCATTACATTTAATTCAGTTAATAGAATTAATTGAATTATATACCAAACAAATTAAAGATATTGAAATTAAAATAACTGATATAGTTAATAATTTAGACTCAACACTTCTATCAGTTCCTGGAATAAGTGTTATTGCCTGTGCCATTATATTAGGCGAAACAAACAATTTTGAAAATTTTTCTAGCTCTAAAAAATTACTTGCATTTGCTGGTCTTGATCCAAAGATAAGACAATCAGGTAATTTTAATGCTTCATCTTGTAGAATGTCTAAAAAGGGTTCTCCATATTTAAGATATGCTTTAATCTTTACTGCTTGGAATATTGTTAGGCATTCAGAAAAATTTAATAAATATTATTCTTTAAAGCGTTCACAAGGTAAATCTCATTACAATGCTCTTGGTCATGTTGCGCATAAACTAGTAAGAATTTTATTTACATTGGTAAAGAAAAATATTTCTTATCAAGAAGAAAAATTAGAATAATATATATTAGATTCTAACTATATGAAAATTCAAAAGTTTCATAACTCTAATTTTGTTATGCCAAAAATTCTTATTTAAATTTTTTTAAAAAGTTCTTGACTTTTCATAGTTGGTCTCCTTAGAAGTTTCAAGGAGGAAAAAATGTCAAAAAAATTATAACATTGACATTAAAAAAAATAAAGTTCCTAATTCACTTAGGAATAAATGTATAAATGACTAAAAAGTGTACTGACCCAAAAAGTTGGACAAATTAATTTCATTTTTTAAATCACAAGTTATTTTTTCAATATTTTTTTCTTTAGTTATTGCAGAAATAACAGCCACACCGTCGGCACCATTTTTAATAATTTCTTTTATATTTTCTTTTTTTATTCCACCAATTGCAACGATAGGTTTATTTGTCAAATTTCTTATTTTTTTAATTCCTGACACACCAATAGTTTGAGCTGGATTTTTTTTAGAAAATGTATTATAGACAGGTCCCACTCCTAAATAATCTGCCATTTCAATTTTAGAATTAGAAAATTCATCTTCGTTTGAAACTGTCAAACCTATAATTTTATTTGGAATTTTTTTTCTAATATTTTCAATATCTTCATCTTTTTGTCCTATATGTATCCCATCAGCATTTAATTTTAAAACTAAATCTATATCATCATCTATGATAAAGGGAACTTTATATTTTTGACATAAAATCTGAATTTCTCTTGCAAAATTTTCTTTTGCTTCTCCTGTTAAGCTATATTCACCTTTTTCTCTGTATTGAAAAATAGTTACTCCATTTTTGAGAGCAGTTTCTATAATATGTTTTGTTTTGTCTATATTGTATTCACAATCTTGAGTGCCACAAATGAAATATAATTTTAAAAAATTTCTATCAAACATCTAAATCATCTCTTTTACAATTTTATATATCGTTTTTATAGGCAAAATGATTTAATGGACCCTGTCCTTTGCCTAATTCTGGATTTTTTAAAATAGCTTGGGTTATAAATTTTTTAGCTATACCAACAGCTGTTTCTAAGCTCTTTCCTTTTGCTAATTCAGCTGTAATTACTGCTGAAAATGTACAACCTGTACCATGTGTATTTTTAGTTGAAATTCTTGGAGAACTAAAAGTTAAAACTTTGTTATCTATAAAAAGGTAATCTACAGGGTCAGTTACTAGATGTCCCCCCTTTATGATGACAGACTTTGGTTTGTAGTCTTTTAATATTTTTTCTCCTGCTCTTTTTATATCTTCTTCATTTTTAATTTTAAAATTAACTATTGTTTCTGCTTCTGGAATGTTTGGTGTAACTAAAGTAGCATACTTAAATAAGTTTTCTTTTAGAAAAAATTTGGCATCTTCTCCAATTAAGTTATGTCCACTACTAGCAACCATAACAGGATCTATGACATATGGAATACCTTTATTAACATATTTTACAATAATTTTCATTATTTCTTTTGTTGGCAACATTCCGGTTTTTATGGCATTAGGTACTATATCATCAAAAACACACTTTAGTTGACTTTCTAATATATCTAAATCTATGTTTTGAATTTTTTGAACTCCCATAGTATTTTGAGCAACAACACTTGTTACTACAGCCATACCATAAACTTCTCTTGCATGAAAAGATTTTAAATCTGCCATTATTCCTGCTCCACCAGTGGGGTCTGTCCCTGCTATTGATAAAGCTGTCTTCATTTCTATGACCTCCTTAAAATTTTATAGTTGATTATAGAGCTTTATTACTTATAATTATTCTTATATCCCATGGGGAAGTATAAAATTAAATATCAAAAATTAGTCTTTAATGTCCATATTAGTTTGGAGAAACTCTGTTCCTGAGCTCGTAGAACTTATATTGCCTGTTAAGAGACTTTATTTATTTTTAAGCATAATTATATGCAGGCTTACAGCAAGCCAAACAATAGCTAAAAATATTCTTAAATGTAAACTTTCTAATTTGTATATGGAAAAAGCAATCCCACAAGTTAAAAATAGGATAGCCTTTATTTTTACAAATTTTGTAAGCCCTTTTCCCTCGTAATAATTAGATAAACTTTCTCCAAAATATTTGTTTTTTAATATCCATTGTTTATATTTTTCTGAAGATTTTCCAAAACAAAATATAGCTAGTAATAAAAAAGGAACAGTTGGGAGCACAGGTAAAAAAATTCCAACACTTCCTAATGCTACAGATATAAAACCTAGAACTAAGTAAATTTTCTTTTTTATATTTTTCATATTTCTCCATTCATTTTTATTTTATAGTAAAGTATAAATTTAAATATCAAAAAGTAGTTTCTGCCATCTGTATTAGGTCAAAGAGCTAGTATTTATTGACTTCCTAGAACTCATACAGCTGTCATTATTATAAAAATATAAACTTTTAATAATATTATATGGGTTATAATTTTAAAATTCAAGATGAAATTAAATAAAGTTTTTTGTTATATAGAAAAGTATAAATTTGAATATTAGAAAATAGTCTTTGACATTTGTATACTAAAAGAGTAAACTATTTAAAAATGTGATATTTAAGGAGGAAATATTATGATACCAAAAGATGCACCAAAAGTTAATGAAAATAAAAATATAAAAAATGTTATTGCTGTTATGAGTGGTAAAGGTGGGGTTGGGAAATCTACAATTACGACTTTATTAGCTAAGGAATTAAAAAGAAAAGGATATTCTGTTGGAGTTTTAGATGCAGATATAACTGGACCAAGTATACCAAGACTTATGAATATCAGTGATAAAGAAATGAAAACAGACGGTAAAAATATGTATCCTGTTGTAAATGAAGATGGGATAGAAGTGGTTTCTATAAATTTAATGATAGATGAAAATGAACCGGTTGTTTGGAGAGGACCTGTTATTGCAGGAGCAGTTATGCAATTTTGGAATGAAGTTTTATGGAGTGATTTAGATTACCTATTGATAGATATGCCTCCTGGAACTGGAGATGTTCCACTAACTGTTATGAAAAGTTTTAATATAAAAGGTTTAGTTATGGTTTCGATTCCACAAGATATGGTTTCTATGATAGTTACAAAAGCAATAAAAATGGCAAGAAAAATGAATATACCTATTCTTGGATTGATAGAAAATATGAGTTATATTAGTTGTGATTGTTGTGATAATAAGATTTATTTAACAGATGAAAATGATGTTCAAGAATTTTTAGAAGAAAATAAGATTGAGTTGCTTGGAGAACTTCCAATGACAAAACAAATTGCTAGTTTAACGAAAGGAAAAACATTATATCCAAAAGAAATTTTTTCTGAAATAGTAGATAAGATTATAAATAAGATGTAAGTGAATAAAGTTCATTTTAAATATTCTTTGATTGACACTTAGAAGAAAAAAGTTTATAATTTTAGTAAACAATTATTTTTAAAAAGGAAGTGATATTTTATGGAAATTATGTCTAACCATTTACCAAAAATAGATGAAGAAAAATTAAAGTTTGTCATTGAATTAAAAGAAAAATATAATGCTGGAGAAATTAGTCTTACAGATGCTAAAAAACAACTTAAGGAGAGAGTAAAAACTCTAAAGCCTTATGAAATTGCTTATGCAGAACAAAAAATTATGCCTTTTGTAGAAGACGAGTGTATAAAAGAGAATATTCAAAATATGATGCTTTTATTTGATGAAGTTATGGATACAAGTAGACCGACAGAACTTCCAACAGATCATCCTATAATGTGCTATTATAGAGAAAATGATGATATGAGAAAATTATTAAAGGAAGTTGAAAATTTAATCCAATTTCCAGTTATAAAAAATCAATGGTATGAGCTTTATGATAAATTAGATTTATGGTGGAAGCTTCATTTACCTAGAAAGCAAAATCAACTATACTCTTTATTAGAAAAGAAAGGTTTTACAAGACCAACAACTACAATGTGGGTTTTAGATGATTTTGTTAGAGATGAATTGAAAGAAAATAGAAAAATGCTTGATGATGGGAATGAGGAGGAATTTATAGCTTCTCAAACTAGTGTTGCAGCGGATATAATTGATTTGATTCAAAAAGAAGAAACAGTTTTATATCCTACATCTCTTGCAATGATTACTGCCGAAGAATTTGAGGATATGAAATCTGGAGATAGAGAAATTGGCTTTACTTTTGGAAAGATTGAAAGTACAGCTACAAATGAAACAAAAAAAATTCAAGTTAATAATAGTTCTACTAATCCAGGAGGAAATTTAGCTAAAGATTTAGCAAATTTACTTGGGAAATATGGTTTTAATTCTAATTCTAATGAAAGTTCGGAGTTAGATGTTGCAACAGGAAAAATGACCTTAGAGCAGATTAACTTAGTATTTAAACATTTACCAGTTGATATAACTTATGTTGATGAAAATGAAATTGTTAAATTTTATTCAGATACAGCTCATAGAGTATTTCCACGTAGCAAGAATGTAATTGGTAGAGATGTAAAAAATTGTCATCCAAGAAAAAGTGTACATATAGTTGAAGAAATTATAGAGAAATTTAGAAAAGGAGAACAGGATTTTGTAGAATTTTGGATAAATAAACCTGAGTTATTTATTTATATATCTTATACTGCAGTTAAAGATGAAAATGGAAAATTTAGAGGTATTTTGGAAATGATGCAGGATTGTACGAAAATTCGTTCGTTACAAGGTTCTCAAACATTATTAAACTGGCAAAATGAAAATTTTGAGACTAAAACATATGATGGAAATAATGAAGAAATAAAAAAAGAAGAAAATTCAGCAGAAGAAAATAGTTCAGAAATTGATTTAGATAAGATTAATGGAGATACTTATTTAAAAGATTTATTAAAAGTTTATCCTAAATTAAAAGAAGATTTAGTAAAAATATCTGAAAACTTCAAACTTTTACAAACTCCACTTGCAGCAATAATGTTACCAAAAGTAACTTTACAAAAAGCTAGTGAAAGAGGAGAAGTAGAGCTTAATACATTGATAGAAAAAATAAAACTTCTTATAAAAGAATACAAAAAGTAAAAATTTAACTATAAGTTAAAAAGAAAAAACTAGAATAAAAATTTACAAAAAACAAATTATAAACTATAATAATACATAAAATATAAAAGTTTGTAATTTGTTTTTTTTAGTTAAAGCAATTAAATATTTAATATTAAACCTGCGAATATTAAAAGCTTTAGCTAAAGAAGAAATAGTTTCTCTTTTTTTCTTCTTTCATATATTTCAATTTTATCTTCTTTTGTTAATTTACTCACAAAAAAACTGCACCTCCAATCTTGTGTCCAAGATTATGGGTGCAGTATATTAATAGAATTTTTTCCCATCAACATCATTTAGTATACAACCGAATATTAAACGAAATTGTAAGAGCAAGAAATATATTAACTTTCTATATTAATATGATAGAAGTCTTTAAAGATAAAGATGAGAAAAATTATTGGAGTAGACTAGATAAAAAACAAAGGAGTAGAACTCCATATAAATTAAAATTATATGCTATTCAAAATTCGTTGTATGGAGTAGATATAGAGCCAAGTGCAATAGATATCACAAAACTAAGACTTTGGCTTTCAATTTTGGTAGATAGCACAGACAATGATGTGAGATCTTTACCAAACTTAGATTTTAACTTTATGATAGGAAATTCATTAATTGATGAATTCGAAGGAATAAAATTATTTGATGAAAGCTTGTTAGATGATAAAATTTTAGAAAAAAAGATAAAAGATACTGAAAAAATTAAATATAACAAATTATTTCAAGGATTTGAAGATAAACAACAGGATATTCTAAAAGAAATTTTTATTAAACAAGGATTATTCTTTAATGAAAATAATTCTAAGAAAAAGAAAGAATTAAAGAATGATATAGAAGAACTTGAAAATAATTTAATAGAATTGACTTTAAATGAAAATGGAAATAATAAGAAATTAGAAGAAATAGAAAAAGGAAGAAAAGAAAGAAAAAAACCATATTTCTTATGGAGACTTGAATTTGCAAAAGTTTTTAAAGAAAATGGAGGTTTTGATATTGTTATTGGAAATCCACCATACATAGGAGAAGGAAAAAATAAAGATGTTTTTTTACCCGTTCAAGAAACTTCATTTGGGAAAAAATATTACATAGGGAAAATAGATTTTTGGTATTTCTTTACTTCATTAGGTATTGAGTTATTAAAAGAAAATGGAACTTTAAGTTATATAGCACCTAATAATTGGTTAACTACAGCTGGTGGAAAGAAAATGAGAAATCATATAATGAAAGAAACTATAATAAAAGAATTTATAGATTTTGGGGATTATATGGTTTTTGAAAATGCTTCTCAACAAACAATGGTATTTTTATTGGAGAAAAATAAAGAGAAAAATATAATAAAAATATGTTATAGTAAAATACTTTTTAATAAAGAGGTTTTAGTTGATTTAGAAAAATTTTTATTAAAAAATAAAAGTGATAACTATGTTTATTATATTTCTAATATTGACAGAAAAAAATATATTGAAGATAGTAATATAGTATTTTTAAATAATATTATAGATACTATAACTAGTAAAATAAAACTACAAGAAAATTTTAAATTTTCAGCAGATGAGATAACAAATGGAATTCATCCACATCATGCTATTGTTACCAAAAAAATGTTAGAGCAATTAAAAAATAATTATAAAATAGGTGATGGAATTTTTGTTCTTACAGATAATGAAATAAAAAAAACTATTTTTGAATGAAAATGAAAAAAACTTTTAAAACCTTTGTATGAAAGTGAGTTATTAACTAAATATACTTATAAAAAAGATAATCACAAGTATATAATATATACTGATTCTTCATTTAAAGATATATCTCAAATGAAAGAATATCCTATTTTAAAAAAGCATTTAGATAATTTTAAAGAAGTAATAACATCTGATAATAAACCTTATGGATTACACAGAGCAAGGAAAGAAGAATTTTTTATAGAAAATAAAATTGTGTCTTTGAGAAAAACTTCAGAACCATATTTTTGTTATTTAGATAAACCAAGTTATTTTATGGCAGAATTTTATATTCTAAAAACAGATAGAATAAATATGAAATATTTAACAGGACTTTTAAATTCTAAATTAGTTGCTTTTTGGTTAAGATATATGGGAAAAATGCAAGGAAGTAATTATCAAATAGATAAAGAGCCTTTAATGAATATTCCACTAAAAATAGCTGATGAAAATATAGAAAATAAAATAATAGATTTAGTTGATGAAATAATAGAACTAAAAAAATTAAATAAAGATACTCAATATTTAGAAGAGAAAATTGATGAAATGGTTTATGACCTATATGGATTGACAGAAGAAGAAAAAAAATTGATAAGAAATTTTAAATAAAAAAGTGTTTATAAGAATAAACAGTGGGAGGGGGAAAACTAATGGGAATTTTAGATGAGTTAGTAAAGAAAAATGAATTTCCGATAATATTTATTGGCTCAGGGATATCAAAAAGATATTTGAAAAATTATCCTAGTTGGCTAGAATTATTAGAAAAAATTTGGAAAGAAATTGAAGAATGTGAAGGAGAAAAAAAAAGAAATTTTTATTCAGAGTTAAATTATATCTCTGAGAAATTAGAAAGAGAGAAAATTGAAGATAAAGATTTTCATGTGAATGTTGAGATGGCTTCTTCTATAGAAAAAAGAATAAAAAATTTGTATTATGAAAACAAATTCAAGATAGAAAATTTAACTCAAGAGGAGACCTACAAAAATAAAATAAATCCTTTCAAAAAATATTTAGCTAATATCTTTTCAAGTAATGAATTGATTTCTCCAAACTCTGAAGAACTAAAAGAATTTAAAAATGTGTTGAAAAAGAGTCGAGTAATTTTAACTACTAATTATGATACTTTTATAGAAGATAGTTTTGGAGATAATGAAAGGGAAATTTTAAAAAAATATATAGGTCAAAAAGGATTGTTTCAAGGAGGAACTGGATATTGTGAATTATATAAAATCCATGGAAGTATAGAAGAACCAAATTCTATAATCATAACAGAAGAAGATTATAGAGAATATAATAAAAATTCAATATTAATAACTTCTAAAATAGTTTCTTCACTATTAAATTCACCAATAATATTTATAGGATATTCATTAAAAGATTTAAATATAAAAAATATAATTAAAAATTTTTCAAATTCATTGGATGAAAAAGAAAAAAGCTTATTAAGTAAAAGAATAATAATAATAAATTGGGAAAAAGATGAAGAAAATATTATTGAAGAAATTATCACAGATAGTTCATTAAATTGCACATATACTGTAATAAAAACTGATAATTATTTAGAAGTTTTTAAAAAAATAGGAAAAATTAATCAAGGAGCTACTCCAGCTGAAATATCAAAATTTGAACATATAATTAAAGAATTAATTATACAAAGAGGAAAAAAAGGAGAATTGGAGCAAGTATTTGTTAATTTAGTAACAAAAGAGGAGTTAAATAATATAAAAAATATAGGAAATTCAAATATAGCTATAGCAGTAGGAAATAAAGCTATTTTAGTAAAAAGTCCTTCAGTATTAGATTATTTAGAAGATTATTTTAAAGAAGAAGATAATATAGAAATAGAAATTCAATTAAGATTTTTAGCTCAACAAAGTAACGCGATAGCATTCCCAGCTTTAAGATACTTAACTGAGAATAATATTGATAATTCTAATTTATTAGATAATGAGAAATCTAAATTAAGAGAAAGAATAAAAATATTGGAAAAGTATAATGTGAAAAATTCATCGTATAAAGTACCATTAAAATATAATTCAATTATTAGGGTAAAAGAATATGCAGAAAGTATAAAAAATAATAAGACAATAAAAGCTACTTTGGAGGAAATTGAAGAAGCACTTATTAATTATAATATTGATAATTTTAAAAAGTCAGATTTAAAAGATTATATACTAGATAGATTACAGAAAATGAAAAAAGATAATAATGTAGAAATTCTTACAAGTTTTAGGAAACTTTTAATAAGTTATGATTTAAAATTTAATAGAAAATAAAACTATGTTACAATAGAAAAAGTTTTTTTAAAAGAATAATGTTTAAAATTTTTTTATGCGAAGAATCGTGCGAAATATAAAAAATATCAAGGAGAAGAGAAAAATGAAAGGTTCAATTTCAATATTTAGAGATTTATGCAATAAATTTGAGGATTTAGTAAGAATTAAATATAAAGTAAAAGATGAAGAAGGAGCATTTTATATATTATCAAATCAAAAAGAATATAAGAAATTTGAAAAAGATATTAATCTTATAAGAAAGATAAGAAATCTTCTATCCCATGGAGAGTGTAAAGTAGGAGGAAAAGTTGCAATTGAAATAAATGAAAATATTATAGAAAAATTGAAAGAAATAATAAGTTTACTTGAAAATCCACCATTAGTTACAAGTAGATATATTACTGAGATTTTTGTAGTAGATTTAGAAGAAAAATTAGAAAATTTAATAAAAACAATGAATGAAAAGAAAATATCACATGTACCTGTATTGGATAAAGATAAAAAGCTTGTAGGTGTTTTTAGTGAAAATACTATTTTTTCAAAATTATCTGAAGATGAAATAATTGAGATAGGGAAAGAATATAAAGTAAAAGATTATGAAAAATATATAAAACTAGAAAATCATTCAAGTGAATATTTTGATTTTATAAAAAGAAATGAAGAATTAGCTTCAGCACAAAATTTATTCAATAAATCTATTAAGAAAGATAAAAAGTTAGTGATGTTATTTGTAACAGAAAATGGTAAAAAAACTGAAAAAATTTTAGGGATACTAACTCCTTGGGATTTAATTTAAAAGTACGAAGAAGAAAAAGTAGTTCTAAAAAAACATTAAGTGCGATATAGTTGTAACGAAATATGCTATAATGAATTAATTATATAAAATAGAGGGAGGTTATTATGAAAAAGATTAAAATGCCTGACACCTTTGTCATAATATTTTTCGTTGTGGTTTTTGCATCACTGTTAACTTATATTGTTCCAGTAGGTAAGTTTGAAATGCATGAAGTTACTTATGTTACAAACACAGGTGAAGAAAAAACAAGGACAGTACCAGTTCCTGGAAGTTTTAAATACGAGTTAGATGACAATGGGAATAAGCTAACAAAAGGAATAAAACTTTTTGAACCTGGAGGAGAAGTTGGTATGACTAACTATGTCTTTGAAGGTTTGACAAGTGGAGATAAGTGGGGAACTGCTGTAGGAATTGTAGCCTTTATAATGGTAGTTGGTGGAGCTTTTGGAATAATACTAAAAACAGGTGCTGTTGAAACTGGAATTTATAGTATGATAAGTAAAAGTAAAGGGTCAGAGTTGATACTGATACCAGTGATTTTTATATTATTCTCTTTAGGAGGAGCTGTATTTGGAATGGGGGAAGAGGCTATTCCATTTGCAATGTTAATAATTCCAATAGTTATAGGAATGGGATATGACTCTGTTACAGGTATCTTAATAACTTATATTTCTACACAAATAGGTTTTGCAACTTCGTGGATGAATCCTTTTAGTGTTGCTATAGCTCAGGGTGTATCAGGAATACCTGTGTTGTCTGGAGCAGGATTTAGAATAGCAATGTGGACTTTCTTCACAGCTTTTGGTGTAATTTATACAATAATGTATGCAAGAAAAGTAAAAAGAAATCCTGAAAGTTCTATTGCATATAAAACAGATGCTTATTATAGAAATGACTTTAAAATAGAAGAACAAAAAAATAAAGAATTTAAATTTGGGCATAAATTAGTAATTTTAGTTTTAACTATTGGAATGGCTTGGGTTGTTTATGGAGTTGTAAAAAAAGGATACTACTTACCAGAAATAGCAACTCAATTCGTAATAATGGGACTAATATCAGGAATAATTGGGGTAATATTTAAATTAAATGATATGACTACAAACGATATTGCTACATCTTTTAGAAAAGGTGCAGAAGATTTAGTTGGAGCAGCTTTAGTAGTGGGAATGGCAAAAGGAATAGTTCTAATCTTAGGTGGAACAAGTGCAGATACTCCTACAATATTGAATACAATGTTAAATTATGTTGCCTCAGCTTTAAGTAATATGTCAGCTGCATTTTCGGCTTGGGTAATGTACATCTTCCAATCATTATTTAATTTCTTTGTTGTATCTGGTTCAGGTCAAGCTGCTTTAACAATGCCAATAATGGCTCCACTTTCAGATTTAGTAGGAGTAACAAGACAGGTTGCTGTACTTGCTTTCCAACTTGGAGATGGATTTACAAATATGATAGTTCCAACATCTGGAATATTAATGGCAGTATTAGGAATTGCTAAAATAGAATGGGGAACTTGGGCAAAATATCAAATAAAATTTCAATTAATATTATTTGCTTTAGGTTCTTGCTTTGTTCTATTAGGAGTATTTATAAACTTATCTTAAGAAAAAAATAAAAGAGTTAAATAAACTGCACCTAAAATCTTGGCTAAAGATTAGAGGTGCAGTTTTTCATTGGATTATATATTTTTTTTTAGATTTTTTTTAAAAAAAATAAAAATAAAACAAGAAAATAAACTTAAAGCAGAAAAGGATAGATACATAAAAGAATTAGAAAAATTTTTAATAAGAAGTCCAGAAATAAAAGGACCTAAGAAAAAGCCAAGTCTCTTAAATTCAAGAAAAGAATAAAGAATAATTCTATCTTCTTCGTTTGAAATTTCAGTGGCAAATATTTCTATATTAGGAAGGACTAAAGTTTCTCCTAATGTGAATAAAAAAATAGAAAAAATAAAATAAAAAAAGCTTTTATTGAGTATAAAAAAACAAAAATAAGCTACAGAAAAAAATAAACAGCCTAATATTATAGAATTATATGAAGAAATTTTTTTTAAGAATTTCATGTTAAATAATTGTAGAAGAATACCTAAGATTGAATTTAAAATTAGTAATTTAGAAAAAATATCTAGAGCATTTTCTTTAATGGTTAATATAAAAGTACCTTCAAATTGTGAAAAAACTGCTAATATTCCTATACAAGCAATTAAAAAAATAAGGAAATTTTTTTTAGAATATATAAAATCTTTTATTTTTCCAGTTTTTTTATTTATTTCAATAGAAATTATAGTATTTTTGAAAAAAAAGATAATATTAATTGCAATAAAGTTTAGAAAAATAACAATAAGAAAAACTATTTTTTCAGAAAAAGGATATAAGTAATTAGAAATTAGAGGCGAAAAAATAGCGGAGGTACATATTAATAAATATCTTATTTTAAATACAATATCTTTATTTTCTTTATTTACTAATGTATTAATATATAAATTTTTAAAAATGGGCATAAAAATACTTCCGCTTATACCTTTAAAGATGTAAACTCCTAAAATTAAATAGAATTCCCCTTGAAATATAAAAACTATACAAACACTTATATCAATAAAGATACTAATTAAGATACTATAAAAAGATCCTAACTTTTTAAAACATAAATAAGATACTCCACTAAAAAAACAACATATAATTGAAGGAATTCCAATAATAAAACCTATTTGAGAAGAATCAAAATATAGAAGATTTTTCATATATAAAGGAATTATAGGAACAAGTAAAAAAGTGCAACAGTATAAAATGAAATCAATAAGGAATAATTTTTGAATTTTTCTTTCCTCTTTCCAAAATTGTTGTATCAAAATTAACGCCCCTTTCATTTTGTTTTATAAAATAATTTTTAATTTCATCTAATATTATTTCAGGATTTTTTCTGCCACAAGTAAAAATATCAAGAAATAAAGATTTTTCTTCAGGATAAGTATGAATAGCTATATGTGATTCAGCAAGTAAAACCAGAATAGTTATTCCAAAAGGAGAAAAATTTTTTACGGTAATTCCACAATTTGTAACTTGAGCTTTTTTTATTCCTTCATCTATTAACGATAAAAATAAATTGATATCATTGAGATCTCTTTTGTTTAAATTATAGCCTTCGCTGATGACATGTTTTCCATAAAATTCATACTCAGTTTTCATAAATAAAACTCCTATTTCTAAAATTCAAAATTCCATTTTCCAATATTTCTTTGTTTTTCAGATTTTTCTATAAGTTCAATTAATAATTCTTGATCTTTTTCTGGAGAAAGAAAATAAAGTAAGTTAACATATGATAACCAACCACTTTCTGTTAAGAGATAACTTTCATCTGTTTCAATAACAAGCCCATTTTTTATTAGAATATCAAGCTTCTTTAAAATAATAGGGTCAATATTTATGAAATCAATGTATTTTTTATCGACTTTTCCATGGTAAGGTAAAAATAAAGACACAGGTTTATTCTTATCTAAAATAGTATCGTATGTAAGTATGACCATATCACAAAAATTTTTATCTTTAAGGTCTTCAATGTATTTATTTATTGATTTTTCATTCATAGTTATAAAACCATTAAAAAAGGATATAGCACTAATACCAAATGCAACTAATTGACTTTTTTCAGTTCCATAAACAGTTTTATGATATTCAAAAGTATATTCATCAGTTAAAAAGTCATTAGGTATTTTACTAACTTTAAAGAAATCGTGACCATTATGAGGATAGTACATATTCTTTTTCATAAATTCCTTAGCTATAATTTTAAACCCTATTCTATCTAAACCAGTACAAGGTTCTAACCCTAAGTCAGAATATTTTTTAATAAGTCTATCTTGGATAGATTTATTATTTAAAGGATAAAGAGATATGTTAGGGACATCTAGAGAAATACCTTCTTTTAAATCTTTTAAAAAATCAGTAATAGTTTCACCATTAAAGCCATATAAAAGATCAATACTAACATTACTAAAATATTTTTTTAAAATAGAAATACCTTTTTTTACTTGTTCAAGAGTCGCAGTTAAGCAAAATATTTCTCGATATTTCATATTAAAACTTTGAACTCCTACTCTAACATGGGTAACTCCTATATTTTTTAAAGCAATAGCTTTCTCTTCGGTTATAGTTTTTGCATTCATTTCAAAAGAGAATTCTTTAAGATTAGATAAGTCAAAAGAATTTTTAATTTTTTCTCCAAGTTTAGAAATTAGGTCAGTAGATAAAATAGATGGTGTTCCTCCGCCGAAGAATATAGAATTTATTTTTATTTTTTTTGAATTAAGATATTTTTTCTTTAAATCAATTTCTTTTATTAAAGAATCTACATAATCTTTTAATCTGTTTTCATCTTTTAAAATTTCACGTGTAAAAGGACAAAAAGAACAGATATCTTGACAAAATGGAATATGAAAATATAATGCAACATCAGTAGGGTCATCAAGAAGATAATTAAATATATACATTGTATTTTCTTTAATTTTATTTTTTAGATTCTCATCTGAAATTTCGTTTGCATTATAAGGATAGAACCAGTTAAAAATAGGAAAATCATAATTAAATTTTATAAGTCCATTTTGGATAAATCTTAAATTTTTCATATAGCCTCCTTAAAATAAAAAATTAAAAAGGATAATCCTTTTTGGTAGAATTATCCTTTTTTTTTGTTTTTACCATTCATTACTGTATTTTCCCATTTTTTTTACCTCCTTTGAATTAATAAAATATTTAGTAGAACCTAAATTGTATTTTTCTAAATTATAATATTTATAAATAAAAATGTCAATATATATATATATATATACGTTTTTTTTAATTTAATTTTTAAAATAGAACAAATATCAAAAATAAAACATTTATACTGATAAAATAGTACTTTTATATTTTTTATTCTATAGGAAAGTAAAAATAAATAGCAAAAATTAGTCTCTTGACAGCCGTATGAGTTCTACGAGCTCAATAAACACAGGCTCTTCGAACTAATACGTACGTCAGAGACTTTATTTGTTTTATCAAGCTATTTTATTGATTTAAGGATTCTTTTTGTTAATAGAGTATAATATATAGCTAATAACGGAACAAGCAAGTATAGGTACAGCTGAAGAATACATAAAATTACCTATTCCAACCAAAGGAGAGACTAAACCTCCAAAAAAATAAGGAAAGAAGCCTATTAATGCAGAAGCACTACCAGCTTTTTCTTTTTCTGTTTTCATAGCAAGAGTTACTGCAGAAGTCAATATATAGCCAAAACCAACTAATAATAAGAAGAAAGAAAGTTCGACAACATACATATTAGCTCTAGTTACTAAAAGAATAAAAAGGATAATACTCATAAATAACATTGTAAATATACCTATTTTTAAAGCCTTTTCTTCTTCTACTTTTATAGCTAAATAATTTCCTATAACAATTGCTATTCCATTTAGTGCAAAGAAAATGGAATACATAATAACTGAAGTTTTGTAATAAATTTGGAAAATAAAAGGGGAAGCTGCAATATATACAAATAGAGCTCCCATTGAAAACATTTGTATCATAGCAAGTAATAAAAATTTTTTATTTTTTAAAACTTCAATCATATTGAAATAAGAAAAGAATAAAGATTTTACTTCTCTTTTATCTATATGTAAAGATTCATAAAATTTAAAGCAAGCTGCTAATAATATTAAACCAATGATTGCAAGCCACAAAAATATGGCTCTCCAATTAAATAAATCTAAAAGTAATCCTCCTATAATCGGAGAAACTATTGGAGCTATACCATTTATTACCATAAGAAGTCCAAAAAACTTTCTCATTTCTTCACCGGAATATATATCTGTTGTAACTGCTCTTGCCATAACTAAAGAACCGGCTGCCGCAGTACCTTGTAAAAATCTAAAAAATATCATTATATAAATATTATTAGTAAACATAATCACTAGAGTACTTAGTAGGTATATAAATAAGCTAATAATTAATGGATTTTTTCTACCAAACTTATCACTGAGAGGGCCTATTATAATTTGACCAATTGCAAGTCCAACCATTCCTCCTGTTAAAGTTAATTGAACTAAAGTAGTAGAAACATTAAAATAAGTACTCATAGTAGGGAGAGCTGGCAGATAAAGGTCGATTACAAAAGGACCAAAAGCAGACAGAGTACCTAAAAATAATAGTAAAAATAATTTAGAATTTTTTATCATGAAAATCTCCTGTTATTTAATCTTAATACATATTTATAATTTTAGAATTAATTATAACATAAGCCACTTTTTTTTGAAATAAAAAATATGATATAATAAAAAGCGTATATAAGAGCTTAAGAGCTCTTTTATTTCTCTATGGGAAAGTACAAAAATAAATAATGAAAATTAGTCTCTGACGTCTGTATTAGTTCGAAGAGCCTGTGTTTATTGAGGTCGTAGAACTCATACAGCTGTCAAGAGACTTTATCTATTCTATAAAAAAGTATAAAATTAAATAACAAAAATATAAAAAGAGGTGTATGGATGAAAGTAGTAATTGGGCTAGGAAATCCTGGTAAAAAATATGAAAAAACTAGACATAATATAGGATTTATAGTTGTGGATAGTTTGAGAGAAAAATTTAATGTTACAGAAGAAAGAGAAAAATTTCAAGCATTAGTGAGTGAAAAAAATATCGAAGGGGAAAAAGTAATATTTTTTAAACCTCAAACTTTTATGAATCTAAGTGGAAATGCAGTTATAGAAATTGTAAATTTTTATAAATTAAATCCAACAGAGGACCTTATAGTTATATATGATGATATGGACTTAGATTTTGGAGATATAAGAATAAGAGAAAAAGGAAGCTCAGGAGGACACAATGGTATAAAATCTATAATTTCACATATAGGAGAAAATTTTCTAAGAATCAAATGTGGAATAGGGGCTAAAAAGTTAGATGCAGTTGAACATGTTTTAGGAGAGTTTAGTCAGAGTGAACAAAAAGAGATGTCTGAAAATTTAGAAAAGATAAAAAACTGTGTTATAGATTTAATTACTGTTCAAGATATAAACAAAACTATGCAGAAGTACAATAAGAAGAAAATAAAAAACAAATAAAACTTGTTAATTTTGTATATATATGCTAAAATTCTCTAAGTGGAAAATAAACTATTATGAAAGGAGTGTTTTTGATGAAGTTTTTTGGTTTCAGAGGCGGCGTACATCCTCCTGAAAATAAATTACAAACAGAACATTTACCAATTGAAAGATTGGAATCTCCAAACGAGATTTTTGTCCCTCTTCTACAACATATAGGAGCACCTTTAAATCCTCTTGTTAATGTTGGAGATAAAGTTTTAAAAGGACAAAAGATTGGAGATGCAGAAGGGCTAGCGGTACCTGTTCATTCGCCAGTAAGTGGAACTGTAACTAAAATTGAAAATCGTGTTTTCCCTTTATCAGGAAAAGTGATGACAGTTTTCATTGAAAATGATAAAGAAGAAAAATGGGCAGATTTGAGTAAAATTGAAGATTGGGAAAAAGCAGATAGAAAAGAATTGCTTGACCTAATTAGAGAAAAAGGAATAGTAGGTATAGGAGGAGCAACATTCCCTACTCATGTAAAATTAAATCCTCCAGCAAATACTAAAATTGATACTTTACTTTTAAACGGAGCAGAGTGTGAACCGTATTTAAATTCAGACAATAGACTAATGCTTGAAAATCCTAAGTCTATAGTAGAAGGAATTAAAATTATCAAAAAAATTCTAGATGTAAAAGATGTATATGTTGGAATTGAAGATAATAAACCTGAAGCTATTGAATCTATGAGAAAAGCAAGTGAAGGAACTGGAATAAATATAGTTCCATTGAAAACTAAATATCCACAAGGTGGAGAAAAACAACTTATAAAATCTATTTTAGATAGAAAAGTTCCATCAGGACAATTACCATCAGCAGTTGGTGTTGTAGTTCAAAATACAGGAACAGCAGCAGCAATATACGAAGCAGTTGTAAATGGAAAACCTTTAATAGAAAAAGTTGTTACTGTTTCGGGAAAAGCTATAAAAACTCCAAAAAATATAAAAGTTGCAATAGGAACACCATTCTCATATATTCTTGATAATTGTGGAATTGAAAGAGAAAAAATGGAAAGACTTGTTATGGGAGGACCAATGATGGGACTTTCTCAAATGACAGAAGATGCAACAGTAATAAAAGGTACTTCAGGACTTTTAGCTCTAACAACTGAAGAAATGAGACCTTACAAGACAAAATCATGTATAAGTTGTTCAAAATGTGTGTCAGCTTGTCCTATGGGGCTTGCACCACTTATGTTTGATAGATTAGCAGCAGCTAAGGAATACGATACTATGGAAGAACACAACTTAATGGATTGTATAGAATGTGGTTCTTGTTCATATATTTGTCCAGCTAACAGACCATTGGCTGAAGCTATCAAGACTGGAAAAAGTAAATTAAGAGCTAAAAATAAGAAAAAGTAGATTAAACTAATTAAGGAGGAAAAAAGTGAGTACAATTTTGAAAACAGGACCAGCTCCTCATATCAGAACAGCGGAAACTGTCGAGTCGGTAATGTATGATGTTGTTATAGCTTTGATACCAGCGTTTGCTATGGCTGTATATACTTTTGGGATAAGAGCTTTTATCTTGACTGTTGTGGCAGTACTAACTTGTATAGTTACAGAATATATATGCCAAAAGGCATTGAAAAGAGATATAGAAGCCTTTGATGGAAGTGCTATTTTAACAGGTATATTATTTTCATTCGTAGTTCCAGTAATTATGCCGTTACAATATGTTGTAGTTGGGTGTGTAGTGGCAATAGCATTAGGAAAAATGGTATATGGAGGACTAGGACACAATATATTTAACCCAGCACTAATAGGAAGAGCTTTTGTTCAAGCTTCTTGGCCAGTAGCAATAACAACATTTGCTTACGATGGAAAAGGAGGACCAACAGTTTTAAGTGCTATGAAATTTGGAAAACCTTTAACAGATGCATTAATTGAAGGAGGAAATCCACATATTCAAGCATTTTTAGGACAAATGGGAGGTTCTTTAGGAGAAACTTCAGCTTTAGCATTATTAGTTGGAGGAATATATTTAATTTATAAAAAACATATTGACTGGAAAGTTCCAGCAGTTATGATAGGTACAGTATTTGTATTGACTTGGGCTTTAGGAGCAGAAGATCCTTTAATGCAAATTTTATCAGGAGGTTTATTTTTAGGAGCTTTCTTTATGGCAACTGATATGGTTACAAGTCCAACAACAACAAATGGTAGAGTTGTATTTGCATTAGGTTTAGGTGTTTTGATTTCTTTAATAAGAATGAAAGGTGGATACCCAGAAGGAACTGCATATGCAATTTTAATAATGAATGGTGTTGTACCTCTAATAGATAGATATATAAGACCTAAGAAATTTGGAGGGGTGAGCAAAAATGGAAAATAGATATATACATTTTGGAATCGTCCTTGGTCTAATAGCTGCAATATCAGCTGGAATTTTAGGATCTGTAAATGGATTTACAAGTAAGGTTATAGCTGAAAATGCTTTAAAAATAGTAAATGAAGCAAGAGTAGAAGTTTTACCGTCAGCTAGCACATTTAAAGAAGAAGAAGCTAAAGAAGTTGATGGAATACAATATATTCCTGGATATGATGAAAGTGGAGCTGTAGTTGGTTATGTAGCTTCAGTTGCTCAACCAGGATATGCAGGAGATATAAATTTTGTTGTTGGTATAGATAATGATGCAAAAATAACAGGGCTTAATGTAATTAGTCAATCAGAAACACCAGGGCTAGGAGCAAAAGTTACAGGTAAAAAATGGCAACAACAATGGATAGGAAGAGATGACTCTTATAAATTTGATAAGGCAGTAGATGCTTTTGCTGGAGCTACTATATCTCCACGTGCAGTTTATACTGGTATTATGAGAGCATTGGAAAACTATAAAGCTGAGGTGAGTCAATAATGAAAAAATTAGGAATACTTACAGCGGGAATATTTAAGGAAAATCCGGTATTTGTATTAATGTTAGGTCTATGTCCAACATTAGGGGTAACAAATAGTGCTTTGAATGGTTTTTCAATGGGACTTGCAGTTATAGCAGTTCTTGCTTGTTCAAATGGTTTGATATCTACATTTAAAAAGTTTATCCCTGATCAAGTTAGAATACCAGCTTTTATAATGATAATAGCATCATTGGTTACAGTTGTTGATATGGTTATGCATGCATATACTCCAGATTTATATAGTGTACTAGGAATTTTTATTCCTTTGATAGTTGTAAACTGTATAGTTCTAGGAAGAGCAGAAAGTTTTGCATCTAAAAATGGAGTGTTTGACTCTATACTTGACGGTATTGGATCAGGAATAGGATTTACATTATCATTAACTTTCTTAGGATCAATAAGAGAAATTTTAGGAAATGGATCAATATTTGGAGTTTCTTTAGTTCCAGAAAATTTTAGTCCGGCTTTAATTTTTGTACTTGCTCCTGGAGGATTTATAACAATAGGAATGATAATGGCTTGTATAAATATAAAGAAAGAAAGAGATGCTAAGAAAAAGAAGGTGGCTAAGAAATGAATATAGGTGGATTATTTACTATAATAGTTAGTTCAATATTTATAAATAATATTATATTTGCTAAATTCTTAGGATGCTGTCCTTTTATGGGAGTTTCTAAAAAGATAGACTCTTCTTTAGGAATGGGTATGGCGGTAACATTCGTTATAACAATAGCATCTGGAATAACTTGGTTAGTATATACTTTAATATTAAAACCTTTAGGGTTGGAATATTTACAAACAATAGCTTTTATATTAATAATAGCTTCATTAGTTCAATTTGTTGAAATGGCAATTCAAAAAACATCTCCAAGTTTATACAAAGCTTTGGGAGTTTTCTTACCATTAATCACAACAAACTGTGCTGTTCTAGGAGTTGCTATATTAAATATTCAAGCTGGGTATAATTTTATAGAAACAATAGTTAATGGTTTTGGTGTTGCAGTTGGGTTTTCATTAGCTTTATTACTTTTAGCTGGTATAAGAGAAAAATTAGAATATGCAAATATCCCTAAAAACTTTAAGGGTGTTCCAATAGCATTTGTAACAGCAGGATTACTAGCTATGGCATTTATGGGATTTAGTGGAATGCAAATTTAATAACTTATACAAATGGAGGTAAATATGGAAGCGATTTTAATACCAGTTGTTGTAATGGGAATAACTGGAGTATTAATGGGTCTATTTTTAGCATATGCTTCAAAGAAATTTGAAGTAGAAAAAGATCCTAAAGTAGAAGCAATCTTGGCTATATTACCTGGAGTAAACTGTGGAGCTTGTGGATATCCTGGATGTTCAGGGTACGCTACAGGTGTTGCTCAAGAGGGAGCTAAGATGACATTGTGTGCACCAGGAGGACCTAAAGTTGCAGGAAAAATTGGTGAAATAATGGGTGTTGAAGTAGAAATGCCTGTTAAAAAGAAACCTGCTGCTAAAAAACCAGTAGAAAAGAAAGAAGCACCAAAAGCTCAAACTGGAGAACCAATAACAGCAAGTGCAGAATTTATAGAAAAGAATAAAAGAATGTTAACTAAATTTAAAGCGGCTTTTGATTCAGGAGATAAAGAAGCTTATGAAAAACTTGAAAATTTAGCAAAAACAGCCAACAAAGATGAATTGTTAAAATACTATGAAGAAATAAAAACTGGAAAAATAATACCAGAACCTGGAGCAAGTCCAGCAGCACCTGCTCAAACTGGAGAACCAATAACAGCAAGTGCAGAATTCATAGAAAAGAATAAAAGAATGTTAACTAAATTTAAAGCAGCTTTTGATTCAGGAGATAAAGAAGCTTATGAAAAACTTGAAAATTTAGCAAAAACAGCTCAAAAAGATGAACTATTAAAATACTACGAAGAAATAAAAACTGGAAAAATAATACCAGAACCTGGAGCAAGTCCAGCAGCAACTTCAGCTAATGAAACTGAAGTTAAAACAGTAACAAAAGAAGAAGCTAAGAAACAAGAAGCAGTTTATTGTAGTGTTTTAGGAGATGGATTATGTGTGCCTGAACAAAATGAAGAAGTTCAAAAAGGTTTATCAAAAGCATTAGAAGAAGAAATAAAATAGAATATTTAGATTGAAGTAAAACTGTATCCAAATTCAAAAAATGAGGATACAGTTTTTTTTAATCTTCTTTATAAGGAAAGTATAAAATTAAAAATGAAAATTAGTCTCTTGACAGCCGTATGAGTTCTACGAGCTCAATGAACACAGGCTCTTTGAACTAATAAGGGCATCAGAGACTTTTTTACTTTATAGGAAAGTATAAAAATAAATAATGAAAATCAGTTTAAAAAAGATTGTACTCAATTAGCCTTAGGATTCATATGATTATCAAGAGCCCTTATTATTCTATTTATTACTTGAAAAAATAAATTAAATGAAGTATGATATACAAAATAAAATTTCTTAAGAGTTGAGAAAGGAGAAAAAATGAAAGATTTTGTTATAAAAAGTTTAAATGGAATGGCTTTAGGCTTGTTTTCATCTCTTATAGTTGGGCTTATATTAAAGCAGCTAGGCTTATTACTAAACCTGGATTTCTTAGTTTATATAGGTTCTATATCTCAGTTGTTAATGGGAGGAGCTATTGGTGTTGGAATATCTTATACATTAGGTTTTCCTATTTTAATAATTATTTCATCTCTTATAGTTGGAATGTATGGAGCAGGAAGTTTAGTATATTTAGATAATCAAGTTTTTATAAAATTAGGGGAACCTATTGGAGCAGGAGTTTCAGTTCTAGTTGGAATATTAGTAGCAAAGATGTTCTCCAAAAAAACAAAATTTGATTTAATACTGCTACCTTTAGTAACAATTTTAGTTGGTTGTTTGATTGCAAAGATATTTTCTCCATATATATCAGAAATTATTTATGAAATAGGATTGCTAGTAAACAAAACTACTGAACTAAGACCCGTTTTTATGGGATTAACTATTTCAGTAATAATGGGAATAATCTTAACTTTACCAATTAGTTCGGCAGCAATAGGGATTTCACTAGGTTTAAGTGGACTTGCAGCTGGAGCTTCTTTGACAGGGTGTTGTTGCCAAATGATAGGATTTGCCGTTATGTCATGTGAAGATAATGATTGGGGTACAGTGCTTTCTATAGGTTTTGGAACTTCTATGATTCAAATGCCTAATATAATAAAAAATCCGATAATATGGATACCACCGATAGTTTCAAGTGCTATTTTAGGTGTGTTTTCAACCACAATTTTCAAATTATCTTCAAATAGTATAGCTTCTGGTATGGGAACAAGTGGTTTAGTTGGTCAGATAGCTACTTTTTCTGTAAATGGCTTATCTTATTTGCCAACTATGATAATTTTGCATTTTATATTGCCGATTATTTTAAATTTTATAATTTATAAAGCTTTAAAGAAAAAAAATTATATAAAAAGTGGAGATTTGAAAATATAAAAATATAAAAATATAAAAATAAATATACATAATAGGAGAAAAATGGAAATTTATTATTTATATATGTTGAGATGTAGTGATCGTAGCATTTATACTGGAATAGCCAAGGATTATGAAAAAAGATATAAAGAACATATAGAATTGAAAGGAGCTAAATATACAAAGTCTCATAAAGTTACAAAAATAGAGAGAGTTTTTATATGTAATTCTCGCTCTGAGGCGAGCATTTTAGAGAATGTTTTTAAAAAATTTACAAAAAAGCAAAAAGAAAGTTATATTTTAGCTCCTTCTGATTTTATAAAATATATTGAAAATGTTAAAAAAATAAAAATAACAAAAAAAATTTAAAAAAAATTAAAAAAAGTTTGACATATTATAAGAATTATGGTATCATTACTAATGTCTCAAGGGGAACTTAGAGCAGTAAAAAATGCCTGGATGGCGGAATAGGTAGACGCACAGGACTTAAAATCCTGTGGTACTTAGTACCGTGCCGGTTCGATTCCGGCTCTAGGCACCATTTTTTATGTCGCGGGGTAGAGCAGTCTGGCAGCTCGTCGGGCTCATAACCCGAAGGTCGTAAGTTCAAATCTTACCCCCGCCACCAAAATTAAATAGTTAGAATTTATGCGGGAATAGCTCAGTTGGTAGAGCGTCAGCCTTCCAAGCTGAATGTCGCGAGTTCGAACCTCGTTTCCCGCTCCATTAATTTTATGCGTCATTAGCTCAGTTGGTAGAGCACACGACTTTTAATCGTGTTGTCACAAGTTCAAATCTTGTATGACGCACCATATAATATGTATCTGTAGCTCAGCTGGATAGAGCAACGCCCTTCTAAGGCGTGGGTCAGGGGTTCGAATCCCTTCAGATACGCCATATAGATGGATCCATAGCTCAGTTTGGTCAGAGCACTCGGCTCATAACCGAGTGGTCGCTGGTTCGAGTCCAGCTGGATCCACCATTTTTTTATGTTAGGATGCCCCGTTCGTTCAGTGGTTAGGACATCAGATTTTCACTCTGGAAACAGGGGTTCGATTCCCCTACGGGGTACCATGGAAGGCTATCCTAATTGGTAAGGAACCGGTCTTGAAAACCGGCGTCGTAAGACTTTAGAGTTCGAGTCTCTAGCCTTCCGCCA
>QWCZ01000304.1_pt1 | contig 25103 bp, 29 predicted proteins | sample 1972651 | NCBI WGS metagenome assembly QWCZ01 (sample SAMN09866695, study PRJNA288562) | Human oral metagenome isolate pre1_saliva, whole genome shotgun sequencing... | isolation source: mouth | host: Homo sapiens | place: USA: California
CGCCTGGTTCCATTCCGAACCCAGTAGCTAAGCCTTTTTGCGCCGATGGTACTGCACTTTGATGGGTGTGGGAGAGTAGGTTGTCGCCGGACTAGTTTTGTAGGAGCCTCAGACACAGCATGTGTCTGAGGCTCCTTTTTTGTGGCATAAAAATATGAGAGCACAAAAGCTGTTTCAAACATTAAAAGCCGCTTTCTAACCTGAAACCACCTACAGGGCGGTAGTCGGCCAGAAAGCGACTTTTAGCCAGATACAAAAGAAAAGAACCTAGGCGCTCTTCCAGGGATCCTCCACCGGGCGTGCCGCATTGTAAGCAGCCACCACGGCAACCCCCAGAGCCAATGCTAGGCCAAGAAGAGCCAGAGCCTTACGGGGGCGGCGCTTACCGCCACGACGCTCAATCCCCTTCAGCTCCTTCTGCGCCTTACGGGCGGTTTTCGCGGCCACCTTACGTGCTTTCTTCATCGCCTTGCGATCACCGGTGAGCTTTTCTGCAAACAGCTCAGCCTTCTGCGGCACATTCAAATCATTAGCCTTCTCGGCAACAGCCATAGCTGCCACCACGGCCGCATTTTTCGCCGCTTTACGAGCCTTGCGTTTCTTGCAACAGAACATAGGTATCTCCCATAAATAGAGCCACGGGCACCCACACACAGCGAGAGCACCGCAACAAAAAGAATATTTACCTTTCAGCATAAAGAGTTTTACACCAAAAATCTTGTTTAAAACCGCCTCAACCACTAAAAAATAGGTTTTACTATACGGTTTTTCTCAACCGGCTAAATTTACTGAAGACCCACGCCGCGCGCCGTCCTAGCGCACAAGCGCGCGCCATGCCAAAATAGAGACATGACTAACGCAACCGCTAAAGCAACTATTCACACTAACTACGGTGACATCGTCGTGGACCTCTTCGGTTACGAAGCTCCACTAACTGTTGAAAACTTTATTGGTCTGGCAGATGGAACCCGCGAATGGAAACACCCGCGCACCGGTGAGCTGCAAAACGGCCCCCTGTACAAGGATGTTATCTTCCACCGCATCATTAAGGGCTTCATGATCCAAGGCGGCGACCCCCTCGGTATTGGTGTGGGCGGGCCTGGCTACCAGTTCAAAGACGAAATCCACCCCGAGCTGACCTTCTCCAAGCCCTACCTGCTGGCCATGGCAAACGCAGGTCCCGGCACCAATGGTTCGCAGTTCTTTATCACCACCGACGAAACCCCCTGGCTCAACGGCCGCCACACCATCTTCGGTGAGGTCGCTGACGAAGCCTCCAAGAAGGTCGTCGACGCAATCGAGAGCGTAGAAACCGGTCCGCAGGATCGCCCCACGCAGGATGTGGTCATCTCCTCCATCGACATTCAGAAGCTCTAAAAACCTCTGAACCGAACCAGGAACCCGCTCGGGAAACCGAGGGGGTCCCCTTCGCGTATATAAACCGCTTATCCCCTGGTGCGCCCAACGGCTTATAGGCGCCCCGAAAGGACACCCCATGAGCGAACCACCTATCAGCCACTCCCTCGGCCAACAGCAGGAACCCGTGTGCCCCCGCCACCCCGAAAGGGCCAGCTACGCGCGGTGCACCCGGTGCATGCGCCCAGCCTGCGGGCAATGCCAAATCCACCTGGAAGTCGGCATGATCTGCCCCGACTGCTACCGCGACGTTACCGGGCACTCCCGGCCGCAGCGGGCACGTACCAGCAATAACCCCAATATCACCTACACCCTCATTGGTATTAACGTGGTGGTATACCTGCTGCAGTGGATCATCCCTAACTACTGGGTCTATAACGAATTCGCGTACAAGGCCGACTGGGTCGCATACTCCCACGAATACTACCGTGCCATTACCAGCGGGTTCTTACACTCCCAAAACGACCCCAGCCACCTGCTGCTGAATATGGTCTCCCTGTACCTTTTCGGTGCCGCCATCGAAAAAATGATCGGGAACTGGCGGTACCTGCTGGTGTACCTCACCGCCATCCTAGGCGGTTCAGCAGCCGTGTGGGTGTTAGAACCACACGCCGTGGTGGTAGGCGCATCCGGTGGTATCTTCGGGCTCATGGGCGCCTACTTGACCATTATGGTTGCCCTCAAAGAACGCGATAATGTGCGCTCGGTGATGGTGCTGATTGGTGTGAACGTCATCTACGGGTTCATAATGCCCGGCATTTCGTGGCAGGCCCACCTGGGTGGTTTCATTGCTGGTGCAATAGCGACCCTGCTGTGTATCGCCCCGCAGCTTATGCGCTCACGCGGCCGCTAAACGGGGTGAACTGAGAGTACTGAATATAGCGGCTCTTCTGGGTGCTCCCGCCGTGGAGAAAATCAGCGGCGGGAGCACCCGAAAACCCTTTAAACACGCGGCAGAACCTATCTATCCACAGATGTTATCCACACTGTGAATAACTACAATGATGTAATTCCATCGGTGGTAGTACCCCATTATGGCCTGTGGATAAAAGGCTTAATCATCTCGAAATTACAGACATGTAGGGTTTTCCCCATGTTTATCCCCACCTGTGGAAAACTTAAGTCCCAGGGTGTGCAATGCATTATCTGTAATTACAAAAAATGGGTGCAGTCCGAACAACGAACTGCACCCAGAGGAATGCCTGTACAGACTAGTTCGCCTGCGCCTCAGCCTGAGCAATGTCATCAGGGCTAAGCGTGACACCCGTATACAGCCGGAACTGTTCAGCCGCCTGCAGAGCAATTACCTCGCCGCCTGTGATAACCTCACGACCGGCAGCGCGAGCGGCACGAATCAGCGGGGTTTCCACAGGCATCGCCACAACATCGAATACCACCGATGCCGCCTCAATCGTGGGTTGCGGGTACGCCAGCTGTTCGCTCTCGGCACCGCCAGACATACCGATCGGGGTAACATTCACAATCACCGGGGCGGTAAGATCGCCGGGTTCAGGCGCCCACGCATACCCGTACCGGTGTGCAAGCGCCGTGCCCGCAGCCTCATTGCGGGCGATAATAGTGCCTGCCCGGAACCCAGCATCATAGAAGGCACCCGCAACGGCTGCCGCCATGCCGCCCGAACCGCGCAGAAGAAACGGCAGCTTAGGATCAACAGCATGTGACTTCAGCAAGGAAGCTACCGCAATCACATCGGTATTGTAGGCGTGCAGGTACCCATCCGTATTGACGATAGTATTAACCGCCCCAATGACCTGCGCCGAATGATCGACCTCGTCCATGAGCGGAATAACCGCCTGTTTGAAGGGCATAGAAATGGAGCACCCGCGAATACCCAGGGCGCGCACACCCGCGATAGCACCCTCAATATCCGTGGTTGTCATCGCCTTATACAGGTAATCAAGGCCGTGTTTCTCATACAGGTAATTGTGGAACTTGATGCCGTGGTTTGACGGTCGCCCCGACAGGGAAATGCAGACGGTCGTGTTCTTATTTAAAGCCGGACGCACCGGAGCCTCCTTGTAAATGGCGGGCCAAAGGGTGGCTACGTGGCTACTGCACAGCCCCTTCCATGGCATTCCTAATCAGCTGAGCCGCCTGATTACGGGACTTCACATCGGCCACCACAAAGTGCACATCCCCCGTGTCAAGGGTAGGTACGACGGCGTTACCGTTGTTGAGGCTTTTCACATGCTCCTCAGCCTGAGGATCCTCCCAAATATTCACCCACGTGGCGTGATCGCCCAGCTCGCCCAGCTTAGAATCAAGACGCTCACAGAACGGGCACCCGGGGCGCCAATAAATCACCACACCACCATCGGCCATAACCTGCCGTGCCTGCTCCTGGGTGGACTGCTGACGTTCAAGCATTAAAGTTGCTCCTCAAAAATAGTTCTCAAAACCGGTGAAGCCACCATTGTGACCCTCCCATCCGTACCGCACGGACCAACATAGAAAACACGGGGCGAAACCTAAAAATTCCGCCCCGTGTCCCCAATACAGTTTACTTACCGAACTTATCGGTCAGCTTCTGCACGTTCTCGTTCACAGCCTCGCTAGCCTTATCGACGTGCTCATCGGTGACAACTTCCTTGCCAGCCTTATCGTTCACAACGTCCTTGGCCTTATCCAGGCCCTGATCAACGGTGCCCTTAATATCAAAGCCCATCGTGAGGCTCCTTTCTGTGCGGTGCCGCCCCTCGGTGTGAGGACGGTGCGGTACATAAGTACCGTGGATTATTCTACCTTCTCAGCTACCGAAAATCTTCAGCGCAGTGCTTTAGCCCGCTAACGGGTACAACACCCGTGCAGGCTGGCGGCTAACCCCCGCAGGAACAGCCTTTGAGAGTATCCCCCTCACGCCCTAACGCGCTGCTGTGCTCAGGCCAGTCATGATCCGCCGCGAAACCAGCCACCATCGGCAAAAAACGCGGCTCGGCGAACCCATGCTCAGCATACGCCTGCGCGACCGCCTGGGCCGCCTCCCCCAGCCGGTCGGTAGGTATTAAAGCCATCACCGCTCCCCCAAAACCACCGCCGACAATGCGTGCACCAAGCGCCCCATGTGCCAGGCACGCATCCACCGCCACATCAATCTGCGGACGCGAAACCCGCAGCTCATCACGCATCGATACAAAAGACTCCGTGAAAATACGGCCCGCCTCACCAAAAGCCGCCGCACCCAGAGAATCCGCATTTTTCAGCAGGTAACTAGCCCGCCCCACAAGGGCCATATCGTGAAAGGCATGCCGCACCCACCCGCGCGGGAAATCAGCTGGGGTGCCGCGCTCCTCAAGCGCCGCCAATGCACGGTTCACCGAAGAATCCACCAGATCCAGGCGCCACTGTTTCGCTGCACGCTCCCCCAGCCCGGCACACGACAAATCCTGCGGTAGGGCATCCCGCAAAAAACGCAGCCCCAGCGCCTGGGCACACGATTCGGAGGCGGCACGCCGCACCGCGAACCCGCCGTCAGTCAGTTCGTGCGGGGTTTTCGTATCAATCACCAGAAAGCTCAGCCCATTCTCGGCGGCATTTACCCGCACTGGGTCAATCGAAAAATCACGGAAATCCACCACCAGCGCCTGCCCCGGCTTAGACCGCAGCGACGCCGTCTGATCCAAACCCCCAGTATGTGCCCCAGCCACCTTATTCTCGGCGGTAATGCACACCTGTGCTAGACGTGCCCGAAGTGCATCATTCCCCGGTGAACGGTCTGAAGGGAGCTCATCAGCCTCCGGGCACCCCGGCCGTAAAGGGCATGAAAGATCCAGCAGCGCCAGCGCCGTTGAGCACTCCAACGCCGCCGAGGAAGACAGCCCGCCGCCCACCGGCACCCGTGAATTAATCAGCAGGTCAGCACCGAAATCGGGTGGGAGAACAATATCGCGCCCACCCTCATGGTTCATTGCCCACGCAACCCCCGCCACGTATGTGAACCATCCCTTGAGGTGACCCGGCTGAATATCACGCACCACCACGGTTCGTTCATCACCGGGCATCTGTAATGATGAGGCCCGCAGCACGCCGTCACGCCGCAGTGACCCCGCCACATAGGTGCGGTACGGCAACGGCATGGGCATGCACGAACCGCCCAGAAAATCAATGTACTCCCCCAGCAGGTTCAGTCGTCCCGGTGCCGACCACACTCCGTCAGGTTCTCTGCCGTAGGCTTCAATAAATGCCTCACGTACGCGGCGCACCTCCTGAGCGTGAACCGGAAGAGTGTCCCATTGGGGGGCAGCGGTGGTGGTCATAGAACCTCCGAGACGGAACTGAGTAGGAATGTGACTGGGATGTTAAACATTGTAGGAAAACAAATGGTTCTTAGTGGGGCACACGGCACTTCTGCTGCCACCGTAGTGCCGCCCAACACCCCACCAATATATATTATTTGATGCATACATACTGGTCGGGGTGGTTTTGCAAGGGTAATTAGAGAGATTTAGGAACTATAAGCCAATTATAGAATCCACGGCACACTGCATATCCTCTCTGTACCGTTCCAATGCCTCAGAATATGTGTGTGCCCCCTCAGGATCCAGCAGCGGCAGAGTTTGCGCCTCCTCAATGAGGCTCAGCACAAGATGAGCTAATAGTCGGGCCTGACGCTGAGCCCGCTCCCCCGAAAAACCCAGCAGGTGCAGATCCGCGCTCAGCACACGCACCAGAACAACCGAGCCCGGATGCAACGTGAGAGCCAACCGGATCACTTCCGGGCACTCCCGAATAGGGTACAGTACTGAAAACAGGATCTCTCCGCGACGCATAAGACACGAACGCACCGCATCGGCTGAGCCAGCAGAACATGGAGCGTGTAACTGGTCTGGGGCGTGCGCTAGAATATAGTCGGACAGCAACACCAACAGATGCTGCTTCGAGCGCACATGATAGTACAAGGCGCCGGGTGCCACCTGCAGCTCGGAGGCCAATCGGCGCATCGACAAATCCGCCAAACCGTAGGTTGCCAGCACCTCGTAGGCGGTGTGAAGAATCTTATCGCGCGAAAGAGCCACACCCAATATTCTACGGGCCCCACACCCGCCGTTGAAGCGAATCATTCGCGCCTGAAGGTAATATTCGACAAATGAGCGGGAGAATAATCGCCGCTGGTGGCGTAACCCGGTGGGCACACACACTGAACGGGTGTTTAATATTCGGTATGAGCACTACATATTCCGAACTTGCCGAACGCATTATGTCCGGGCAAACCCTGAGCCGGGATGAAATACACGAACTAATCGTCACCAGCGACGGGCAAGACTTCGCCCTTATTGAGGCAGCCTCAGCTATCCGACGCCACGAATTCCGCAATATGATCGCGGTGCATACTGATGATGAAGAACTAGCGGCCGCGCTCGGCACTCGTTCTATCGCCATAGGCGGCTACGAAACACTGGATTTAAGCGCCGATATTGACTCTGAGGTGCTCGCGGATAAACTGGCGGAGCTCGGCGCGGGCAGCGCCACAGGTATTACCGTGAAACTCCCCGCTAACGCCGTACCTATGACCCTCATGCGGGTGCTTGCTATTACCCGCATGGCCGCCCCCGATAAAGTTCTTCATCTGCCCGACGGCTATGAAGAGGCGCTGCGTTCCCTCTCGTCACTGGCTATGCATATTGTTAGTGCCATCACGATTAGTGACGATATTGAGCGTTGGCCCATTATTAACGAAACCCTTAAAGCCATCAAACACGGCGGTATTGTGATTGCTGGTGCCAGCGGGCAGGATGCGCTCGCTGGGTACCTGCGGTATCTCTCTGAGCTGGGGGTGGATTTAATGGGGTACCGTGAGGCCCGCGGTTCCGCGTGCGGCTCTGTCGATGGTGGCGGGTGCTGCGGTGGGCATGATCATGCTGAGTCTTCCGCCGAGTCTTCTGCGGGTGGTTGTGGCTGCGGCTCTGAAGGATGCGGGTCTTCCGCTCAAGCCTCTGAATCTGTTGAAGAGCCGCAACCTGCTGCGGCTAGCGCATCGCATGGGTGCGGCTGTGGTTCTGGCGGGTGTGGGGCGTAGGGGCAGTATCACACACAATAAATAGCTAAAAATGCATATATTTCCCCTCTGGATTAGGTATACTAATTTAGAGGGGAATAGCTATATTTTCAAAAAGCCATTTTTAGTATATTTCTAGCAAGACATATTTAGCTTGTGTGTGGGTTTGACTCAAGCGTGCGAGGCGGCAAAACCTTCCGCTGAACCTCCTGTACGCTTGAGCTAAGCACACACTTTAAACTCAAGGGGTTGATACTCGGGCCGATGCTATATCTATCCATCATTGTGCTGATCCTACTCGCCACCGTCATTATGGTGGGCGTTGGTGATCGGCTTAATTTGCCTTGGCCCGTTATGATGACAATCCTCGGAGTGGGTGCCCTGCTGCTACCTGACAGGCCGCACCTTGAGATTGACTCCGAAATTATTCTTCCGATCTTTCTGCCCCCGCTTCTGTGGGCTATTGGCGTGAAATTCTCGTGGGGAACTCTTAAACGCCGCTGGCGTTCGGTGCTTCTGTACTCGGTTTTGCTGACGACTGCCTCCGCCCTTGCTGTCGCCGGCAGCGCCATGTGGTGGGTTCCCGGGATGACCGTTGCGATGGCCCTGGCTATTGGTGCCGCAATCGCCCCGCCGGATCCGGTTGCTGTTGAGGCTGTAGCCGAGCCTGTTGGCATCCCCCGCCGCCTGATTGGCACTCTGCAGACCGAGGGTAGTTTTAACGACGCCATTTCTCTGGTGCTTTTTCACGCGGCAATTCACGCCATTGACCACCATGAGAAAGTGGACCCGCTGAAGGTTCTGTGGGATTTCTCCTTTGGTGCTGTGGTTGCTGTTGTGGTTGGCTATATTTTTGGTTGGCTTGGCGGATATGTGCGGCAGAAGGCTCACGGGACTGTGGCCCGCAGCGCTGTTACTCTCGTTATTCCATTTGGTGTGTACCTGGTTGCTGAAAGCGTGCATGCCTCGGGCGTGATTGCCGTTGTGATCGCCGCTGTGCAGTTTACGAGCACCAAGTATCTGGTGGCTCTGGAAGCCGAAGATCGCCTCTCAAATGCATCATTTTGGCAGGTTATTGAGCTGCTGCTGACCGGTTTGGCGTTCGGACTTATCGGTCTGCAGGCGAGCGAAATTATTTATCAAGCCGACTCCACCCGGCTGCTGAACCTGTTCTGCTACGGAACCCTCATTTCTCTGGTTGCTATCGCGGTGCGTCTGCTGTGGTTTGCTGCTGTTTGGATGCTGGGAAACCTGAAGAAAACCCCTGTGCATGAAGGGGCGCCGGGCACATTCGCTGAGGTTATTGTGATGACCTGGTCGGGGATGCGCGGGCTGGTAACCCTCATTTTGGCTCTTTCTATCCCCACTGTTGCGGGCACCGAGGAACTTCGTGCCGATTCGATTGTGGTGGTCATTTCGGTGCTGTTCTTCACGATGGTGCTGCCAGGCCTTACCCTGCCGTTCGTGGTGAATGTTTTGGGTGTTAAGGCGGATCATTCCGAAGATAACGCGGTCCCCGAGCTGTTGGAGCTGGCCCAGCACGCTGCCCTTGAGGTGCTGCAGGAGGAGGCCCGCGCGGCAAGCCCTGAGACATACCGACGGGTGAAAGATATGTGCACCGCAATCACCCGCCGCGACGACATTATTGAAAACCTGCCGGACGAATATAAGCCGAAGATGCAGGCGCTGAAGAACAGTCGCGAGGAGTACACGAGGCTGCGCGATGTGGCCATGACTGCCGCCCAGCACGAGGTGCTGTCCGCACAAGACCGGTACGACCCGAACGATGTGTACCGCGTGATTCGTAAGCTTGATATCCTCTCGCAGGCCGATACCATCCGCTCCAACAATAATTTTGTGCTCCCGGCGATGCCCGCCGGTGCGGTCGCTTTGGAACGTTACCGGCTTCTGCGGGAACATTTGGGCACCTCATCCATTCCGTTGGTTGAGAATGCGCCGTCATCACCACTGGTGACGAGCGTGGATTCCCGCGAGAAAAACTAGGTGGGGAACCGGCCAGAACCTCCCCCGGCGTCTTTTGGGCTACGCCCACGGAAATATTGAGGCGTCAGGGGCGATTTAAGCATTCAGAATCACATAGAATGAGAGAGTACGGTATGTCACCGAGTACCGTTGTAGCCCCGCTGTGAAGTTTGTGGAAAGTAGACATGGATTTTAAGAACCTCTCACCCGCGTACCTTAGCTCACTTGGCGCCGTCTTGGTGAGTGCACTCATGATTGGTTCCGGCGTCTCCTGGATGCTGTGGGTGGGGTGGCTTCTGCTGTTGCTGGCTGTGGGGCTGAATGTTTTTGCGCACCTGGTGACGGTTTCAAAGATGAAGGGTGAGCCAGCACCCGCGATGCTGACCAACCTTGAGCAGCGTTTTGAGGCGATGCGGGAGAAAGCCGCCGAACGCAGCGAAGAGCCGATTGAGGGGGAGCCCGATTTTGACGGTGACCCGCTGGATTCGGAAGCCACGGTTGAGCTGGGCTCTGAGACTCCAAAGAAGAAAAGCGTTTTGCCGTCGAAGATTGAGGATTCTCAGTCGTCGTCCCGCCCCACTGTGCGTTAGGGGAGCGGCGTGAACACTAGATTCCTGATTTCTCCCGCATATCTGCTCTCTATTGCATTGCTGGTTGCTGGTGCGGTTCTGAGCGGCAGCAGGTATATGCTTATCGGCTGGATGCTGTTCCTAGTTGGTGTGTTCCTGAACGCCATGACCCTGGTGATTTTGACAAATCGTGAGCAGCTGCGCCAGATTCGCCAGGCGCACCAGCATCAGAAGGAGCAGGCAGAGCGTGAGCAAACGGGGGAGAGCCCGCGTGAACCTTCTGCTAAAGAACTTGATGTTGATCCAGAGTCTCAGAAAGAAGATGCGGCCGAGCAGGATAATACACCGCAGCAGGGGAGTGAGTCTGAATCTGCATCTGATGTTAGCGCCGTAGCGGATGAGCCGCAGGATACCAACGCCGCGGATCATGAAGAGACCTCGCCACAGGAAAGCACTGCTGCGGCACAGGAGCAGGCTGATAGCCCAACTGACCGTGCGGCTGCGGCAGAGCAGAGAACAGCAGGTAATGCTCAGTCAGCACAGAATATGAGACGGTTAAAGAGCTCCCGCAAATCCCGTAAACCCCGGAAGAAATCGAGACGGTAGCAGGGGGCGGTCAGTAAAACCCCTTATCAAAGCACATATATTCTTTGTATTGAATTAAAAAATTAAAGAAAGAAACGGTGGGTGAGATGAGCGTGGTTGCTTATTTCACCCACCGTTGTCTGTGTGCTGGCGGCGGCTCTAAAAACTGGTGCTGCATTTCTTCCGAGGGCTGATCGATCCACTAGGCGGAGTGGCGATTGAGGGACAGGGGGAATCCCCATTCTTGCTGTACAACTGTAAAAGTATTCGTTATTGTGGTTCTTTTTTGTAACTGCTCGCGGTTATGCAGCTGTTGGGGCTACTCAGTACCTGAACCCTGGATTATGGGTGAGCTTCTCAAAACCAGGATTGAAACACGTGTTTCTGTGCATCCGACCTTGGATTCTTATCTGGAATCTAGCGAAAAGCTGAAGCTAGAACTCCCAGAATAGTTGCTGCAGTTATTACATATATGTAATATATAAAGTATGGTATGGCTGGATGTTGAGAAACTTGCGGGTGAGCAACACGGACTGTTCACTTCGGCTCAAGCTGTCAATCTCGGGGTAAATCGCGCCATGATAACCCGTAAAAAGCAACAGGGTGCTATAGAACAAATACGGTACGGAGTGTATGCTCTAGCCTCTGCGCCCAGTGACCCTCATCAAGAGATACGTGCCGCGTGGCTATCTCTTGAACCCTCGCAAACAGCTGTTCAACGCATTGTGAATCATGAAGGCCCCATCCTATGCGGCACCGTTGCCGCTGAGATTTATGAGGCGGGAGTTTTTTATACCGAGCGATACGATTTTTACTCTTCAACACGAAAACAGAGCCGCGATGAACATATCCGTGTACGACTCCGTAATCTTGAGAAGGAAGATACAGAAACGGTTGATGGGATGCTGGTGGTCTCTCCAACCGTTCTTGTCTGTGATTTTCTCGAAGAATACTACGACCTCAATGATGTCACGACTCTCATTCGTGACCTGGTGGATTCTCGGCGGAAAATCAACTGGAATCGTGTAGAAGAGACTGCACAGAAGGTCTCAGAAGGATACGGTATTCCTACAGAAGAAATATTTGAGCAACTATTTGCTCCTGCTCTTGAGGTTTCTTCTGCGATAAAATCTACGGACCCTAATAATGAGCAATATCTTCCTGTGGAAATGAATAAATACATCGTGGAAAACTGGAGTCAGCGTATGCAGGAAATTAATAGGTCTCTTCGCGAGTCTCTGAAGCCAATTATTCAGATGCAGATACCTAAAATTAATGTGGATGTACGCGCCCTTACTGAGACACGAAAATCTCTTGATGGTATGGTTAAAAATCTTGCTCCTCAACTTTCAGAAATAAGTAAAAGGAGTAAAGAAATTCAGGATAATATGCATCCCACGTTAGTACGCATGCAAAAGAGTGTTGAAAATAACGCATTATCTACTTCCAGTCCTAATAATGCTAATTCGTCACGTAAGGATGTTAAAGTATGATCCGTGGTTATGAACCCGGAAAACAATCAGCTGTGAATGGCAAAGCGTACAATGGTGTTCCTAAGGAACATCGTGTTGATCAGTATCATCGAGATATTGTAATGGCGCGAGCTACGAGCGGTGCCAGCGGAATCTGGTTTCTCAAAGGCGGTAACGCCTTGATCTGGCGAGACCCAGCAGCTCGTGCAACAAAAGATCTTGACTTATATAATCGGGCATCTCAAACTATCCAAGAAGCTATAAAAGCTTTTATAGATTCTGTGGAGAGTAATCCACAAGATATACCACCTCTCGATGTTCAGATGAGGGTAGAGATTCTTGGCGAGCCTCATCGAGAAGGTAAACGTGAATCGCAAGCTTTACGGGTATTTATAATACCTCCACACGGCGAAGGCCAGGTGAGAGTGAATATTGATTTAGTAGTAGGATGTTGTATTACCGGTATTCCTGACCTAAGAGATAATAGGTCACTGGCTGATGTCCTCGGAGTTGATATTAGTAACCTTCCTCAGGTGAATCTATATCCAATCGTTGATCATATTGCAGATAAAGTTTCTGCAACTATGCAGTCATATTCCAATAATCGCATGAGTTCTAGGGTAAAAGATCTTGTGGATATTATTATTTTATCTAGGCAAGGGGCTATCAATAATATACAATTTGTTGATTTGTTTACAGCAATAGAATCGGAACGTCAGCAGCGCAATATAAAACCTTATCATCATGGTTTTGTGGTGCCGGAGAATTGGACAGAAAAAATGTATCACAAGGAGAGTAAAAAAGTTCAGGGAATTCCAAATAAACTTGCAGATGCAGTGCTTGAGGCTCAGCAATTTTTGAACCCGGTTATTTCTAGGGAGGCTCAAGGAAAATCCTGGAACGGAAAGAAATGGGTGTAATATCTGGTGAGCTGGATTGATGTTATGAAATTAGCAGGGGAGTAAGAGGGGCTATTTACAATTGCTCAGATCCTGGTACGAGGTATGACGCGTTCAGATATAAACCGCAGATAAACAGGGGTACATAACGCAAGTACGTCATGGGGCGTATCTTCTCATTAGTGCCCTGCTGACATGTATCAGGAAGTACTCGCCGCCTGGATTTTGTTTGACCCCGCAAAGACTGCACGGTAAAGGTTGCAGAACAAAAAACAGTGCCTAAGAAGCATCGTGAAGCATACGAAACACTCGTCGGAGTGCCCATGAAGACATGCTAGCCGTCTTAGAGAGATTGTGAAACGGGGAAGCGTGGGTTTGAATTAGGAATCAATACTGCATTTATTACATATATGTAATAAATGCAGTATTGTAATCGGTGAGGAGTCATGAAAGTATCCTGGGGTATGCACTTTAGCAGGGCAGAATTCGTGGGTTACGCTTCTACCGAAAGCAATATGCGGATGAGGTGGTCAAGCGTATAGCAGCCGATGTTTTCTTCAGAAAACACGAAAGGAAAGCCCTATTCCCTCTACACCGCAGAAGCACTTTCTGTTGGCGACGCGCGCAACGGCCAAGCATACCTTGCCGACCGCAGCATCGACCTCAAAATGTCCGTACCCAAAGAAATGGGTGGCGCGGGCGACGGTATAAACCCCGAATAGTTCTTTGCACTCGGTTACACCGTATGCTTCCACTCGGCACTAAACTGGTTGCGGGTAGAGCCAAGGCAAACACCACCGATTCCACCGTGGGTGCTCGCGTCTCCCTCGGTTCCAACGATAACGGCGGGTTCCAGCTCGCCGTCGTTCTTGAAGTTTCCATCCCGAACGTCTCTCTGAACTAGGCGCAGGAACTTGTGGATGCGGCACACAGGTGTATCCCTACTCCAATGCAACCTGCGGTAACATCGACGTGCAAGTCAAGGTCGTTGAAGACTAAAAGCTAAAATTTTTTCTCTAGACCAGCGAAATATCCCCAATCGAAATTACGTAAGAGCTAAATTTTCGATTGAGGATATTTATTTTGGGAGGATTTTAACCCTAACAAGCTTCCTGAACCTCTTGGAGTAAAGGAAGGATTTGAGCCTGAATCCCCGGAGAAATCATCTTGACATAGTCATTAAGAGACAGTGCTGTGAGCGGTTTAAACTGGAAAACATACCGTCCGGCTACTGCACCGAGAAGCTGGACGCCGATAGCAGCCGCTTGCGCACGCATTGTTGGGGTAATGTGCTGTTTGGGTAAAATCTCTTCCAGGAGCCCGCCTTCCATGAGTCGGTGCAGCCTATCTGAAGCACTTGCACCAGTAGCTGCCGACAGGTACATCGCCCTCAACTGGGGACCGCTGGTTGGATCTTCCCAGGCTAAAAACCAAGCTTTTGTTATATGCTCTGCCTGCTCCTGGAGGGGCGCCTTCAAGGCGGTGCGGAACCTCTCAACCATCCCTTCCGGTATTTCCAAGCACGCATCGAAGAGGTCTATCTTAGACCCAAATAATCGGATGACAAGCGCTTGATCAACACCCACATCACCCGCAATCTGAGCGATCGTTGTACCCATGTAGCCTTGGGTTGCGAAGCGCTCCCGTGCTGCAGCCAGGACTTTAGGGCGGTTAGGGCTTCGTAAGGCACGCCGCTGGCGCGGTGGCGATGCCGCTTTCTCTGTGTCGGATGATAAAGTGTTTGTGTTATAGTCAATGTTCATTGACGTTAAGAATATCATAAAAGTGGATATCTCGTCTTATAGGTCTGCGAGAAACGAATGTTGTGAGAATGAGGCCAGTAGAAGGGAGCCAGTTATGCTTCAGGCGTGGACGCATAAAGGGTGGGCGTATGTTTTTTATGCTCTGTCGGCTGTCAATACCGTAATAACATGTGCCGGTTGGGGCGGATGGGACTGGGATAGGCGCCTGATTGGAATAGCCTTTATAATTTTGGCGGTGCATGTCAGCGAAGAATGGTACTTTCCCGGAGGATTTCATGTACAGTACAACACGATGAGGGGTTCCAGCCGAGTCGATCGTTATCCCATGGACCGGTTGACCGATTCCACCACTGTATTGGTAGCGATGGCCCTGGGACTGGTATTTATACCACTTGGCGGTGGCATCATCATGATTGCCATAATGGCTTTTGCCCTGTTTGAGGTTATCGGTCATACCCTTATGGGGATCCGTATGTACCGGGACCTGGCTATCCATGGAAAGAAAACAATATATGGACCTGGAACGACGAGCGCCTACGGACTCTACTTGCCGTTAGCGATAATTATTGCTTGCTATGCAGTGCATACCGGAATGGGAGTGGGGGAGTGGATTCTTGGAATTCTGTGCGGCTTAGCCTGTGTGGCCGCAGCTGTTATTATCCCCGAACTGGCTATGCGCAATGAAAATAGTTTGTACCCTTACACAGATCCTGGTTATTATCGACGTTATCCTGAGGCCCTCCGCGGGGCTGCTTATCCGCTGAACTCCTGAGTATATTGTCGGCAAGTTTATATGCGAGACGAAGCGTATTCGGCGTATTCCTGCACACGTTTGCGCGCATCCTTGGTCAGCGCCTTATTCTCCCTCAGGATGCGCCCGGCATTCTCCGCCATAAACTCTAAATACTGCTTATCGCGGGTTTTGCGCCAGGCCGTGCACGCCGCATCCAGCTGCTCAAAATCGCGGGAAATCTGCCGCTGCATGGTGTAACGCACCCACATGAGCACCAGCACCACACCCAGCGGAATCAGGCACAACCAACTATTCCACAGAGCGTAAATACCTATAGCCAACGCGGCGAGCGCCAGTTGAATCGGGGCAATAGAAACAATATCGCTGGAACGCTCGCGCTGATTCTTCACCAAAGACTCACGGGCAGCCTGCCGAAAAGCACCGCCAAAACTCTCGGGATTGCGCCCTTTATTCGTTGAAGACATTCGCCATCTACCCCATTTTAACAATCTATAGACGTTGTTTTCGCAAAAAGTTTCACGTGAAACGCAGAACCTACGCACCCAATGAAACGTCGATAAATTCCCACGCACGATCCACCGAAACCTCGGTGCGCGCCTTCACATCATCCGGGGAATAGCTGAACGACGCCGCATGATCCGCCCACTCGTGCATGGGTACATCGTTCCAGGAATCCCCAATCGTATAGGTTTCATACTCGACAGGTTTCAGATACTCCACAAGCCACGCCAGCCCGGTCGCTTTTGTGCACCGCTGGGGCACAATATCCAGAAAATCCTGGTTCTTGTGACAATCCACGGCATCACCGAACTCTTCAAGAATCCAGCGGTAGGCGCGCTCGCGGGCATCATCCTCAGGAATCCATAGGGGTACACCCACATAATCTTGGGTATCAATCTCGGACTCTGCCAGCGGCAGGAACTCGGGCAGAATATTAGTTGAAGACCCCACATTATCCGCCAGACGATAGTCATGGGTTAAAGTCGTGGCAAAAAGAGCGACCCCTGGCTCCTTTGTGAACCGCTCATAGCAGGCGCGCACCACCGCAAACGAAAGAGTCTGTGCATGGAGGATATTGTACTCGGCATCGGTCACAACCGCACCGGTGTACAGCACGTTGTAATCGAAGGTAACATCAGCTGTATCAAGGGCAAGTTTCGTGGCGAAAATACTTTTCCCGGTCGCGCACACCGCAATATTCCCGGCCTGCTGCCAGCGGTGAATAGCCTGCACATTCGCGGGCTCGATCTCCCGGTCAAAGAGCAGAGTTCCATCCAAATCGAATGCCATCAGTTTTTTCATGGGTGTCCTTCGGTCTGGGGGCTAAAAATCACGGGATGCACGCCCGGTACAAAAGTCTACCGGAGCGCGCATCCCGCTGGTTGGCTTGTGGTCACTCGGGTTTACTGGGGGAGTGCTAAGAACCCAAGGTAGGCACCAGCAATACCGACGGCGAAGAGGCCGAAGATAATCCAGATGGCGTTAACCCTCTTGCGCAGCAGCCACATGCACAGGAAGCATAGGCCCAGTGCCGCAAGTCCCGGCAGCAGCTGGTTGAGGATAGACTGGACGGTCACATCCACGTGTGTACCGTCAGCTTGTTCGTATTCCGTGAGTTTGAGCGGAATGTTGATGCTCGTCCACCGGTACACCAGTGCACCCATCACGAACAAGCCCATGACCGATGCGCCTTGAGTAATTTTCTGCAGCGTGTTTCCGCCTGCATCGCCCACGATTTGGGTGCCCTTTTCGTAGCCGTACTGGAAACCGTACCAGCGGGTGGCCCAGCGGATCGCGGTCATTCCGAAGAAGAAGATGAGCGGCCCCAGAATATTGCCCGAAATTGCGAAGGAGGCGCCGATAGCTGCCAGCACGATGCGCGCGGTACCCCAGTAAATCGGGTCGCCTACGCCCGCGAGCGGGCCCATCAGACCAACCTTCACGTTGGTGATGGCGGCATCGTCAATGCCTTCTTTACCGGCTGCTTTTTCACGTTCCATTGCGGCAGTCACACCGATAATGGGGGATGCCACCCACGGCTGGGTGTTGAAGAATTCCAGGTGACGGGTGAGCGCTTCCGCCTGGTCTTCTTTCTTGGTGTAGAAACGCTTAATTGCGGGAATCATGGAGACCGCGAACCCAATGGACTGCATGCGTTCGAAGTTAAACGAGCCGAGCAGGAAGGTGGAGCGGATGTACGTATTAATCTTGTCGCCTTTGGTGAGGTCGGGAACCTCGGTGGTGACTTTTTCTTGAGTGTTCTCAGTCATGGTTCTCTCCTACTCAAGCTCGTTGTCGAGGTCGTTAGCTGGGCGTGCGGCTGCCGGTGCCGCCTGGCTCTTATGAAATATGGGGTTGAGCTGGGTGTACAGCAGCCCCAGGCACGCCCCGATAATGCCGATAGCCACCAGGTCAAGCTGCGCCTGGCCGGTGAGAGTAGCGGTGAGGTTTCCCATGACGTCGGTATTGACACCATTGAGTTTAACCGTCTGAGAGACGGGGATAGCGGCCGCTGTAATGAACCCGAGGAAGAAGAACGGCATGAGGGCTTTTGACCTCATCATATTAATAACCATGGCGAAACCAACCACCGTAATCATGCCGCCAGCGATGCGCAGGCCCGTGGTAATTTCACCCGGGATGGAATCCAGCCAGCTTTTAATAGTGTCAGCGTTAATGAGAGAGACCACTGCGGTGGGAATAGCCACACGCAACCCTTGCAGCGCCATGCCGCTCATGTGCATGAGCTCAATACCGCGGAAATTCGCTGTCTGCGCGAACCTGTCGGCTTGGTGCTGAAAGAACACGGTAATGGTGCGCACGAAAATGGTGAGCACCTGCCCGGTTGCGGCGATCGGAACGGCAACAGCGATACCTTGAGCCACATCAAGGTGACCGTGAATCACCACAACTGCTGCGATGGTGGAGGCTAGGGCTGCATCGGGTGCCATTGCCGCACCCACGTTCATCCACCCAAGGGCGATTAGCTCAAGGGTGCCGCCCACGATAATGCCGGTGCCCGGGTCGCCCAGCACAAAACCCATGAGGGTACATGCCACTAGGGGACGGTGGAACTGGCGTTCATCCACCACGGATGCGACACCCGCAATGAACGCCACCACAATGACGAGAATAAATGCGAGGGGACTCATGAGGCGAGGCCTTTCTCTTTCAAAATTTTTGCCATATCGACGGGGGAGTGGTTAGGAAGCTGCTGCACGTACAGCTTGACGCCGCGTTTGAGAAGCTCACGGTACGCTTCGAGGTCTTCTTCGGATGCGTAAACCGCCTCAGAAAGCTGCGTCATACCGGTTTTGTAGGTTACGCCGCCAACATTGACCTCTGGAATTTCAACGCCTTCATCTAGCAGACGCACCACATCGACCGGGGATTCGAGCACAAACATGGTCTTCATACCGGTGTACTTGGGGTTGTTGTATACGCGCCCCGCTTTAGCAATATCGAGCACATTAGTTTTAACTCCGGCGGGCGCCACCTGCAGCAGCAGACTCTTGCGGAGCTTGTCGTGGGCGGCTGCGTCCGAGGCGGCAATAAAGGTTTGCGGTGCCACATAAGGAACCCAGGTGCCCGCGACCTGCCCGTGAATCAGGCGGGAGTCGATGCGCGTGAAAATAGCGTCCATATGCCCGCCTTCAACCTGCTGTTCTGCGGGTATTTCCGGTGCCACCGGTGCTTCGGCGGGTTTTGTCTCTGCGGCAGGTTTTTCGTCCTGTACCGGTTGGTTGGCCTCTTGAAAGGAACGAATACCTTTCACGCCCGCCTTATGGGCTTTGGCGACCAGGCCCTTGAGAGTCGCATTTTTGCGACCGGCGCCGCTGATGACTTCGATGAGCATCGGCACGTTGACGCCCGCGACAACATCAATATTTTCGTGCTCCGCCGCGAATCGGGCACCCGCATTGTAGGGACTGCCGCCGAAGAGATCGACGAGAATAAGGGTTTCTTCAGATCCTGCTTCCGCAACGATGCGCGTGTACTCTTCGATCAAATCTTCCGGACCTTGCCCAGGAAGAAATGTCACCGGATACACGTTATCGAGGTTTCCGAGGATCATGCTGGCGGTCTTCAGAAGAGCGGGCGCTGACTCCCCATGTGCCGCCACAATGATAGTGACCATGATAGCTTTCTTAATTGAACGAACAGTGTGTGTTGTGCCCCTTGTGAGGGCAAGACCCTTTCAGAATATCACGGCATATCATCAAAATGAGAGATATAGCATAGTGGTACGCCGGTATTTTTAATGACATAATGTCACATATTTAATAATAGTCTTTTAGACTGGAAGACGGGGCCTCTAGCCCGCCGTGTAGGCGATGTTGCTGGGGAGCATGGGCCTGTTGGTATTTATCTCTACACCCACTTCACCGTAGATATAAAAGTAAAATATACATTTTCTATATCATTTCTTATAAGTTTAATAAAATCTATCTAATTAATAATATTGTTTCTCGAAATAAGCTGATTATTATCCGTAATGTATAGAGTTTTATTCATTGGGAAACAGACCTTGCCCATATAAATCACCGTTCTGTTCATTCTGCTGAGTAACAGCTTGATGTTGGATAACCCCTGACCCACCCCTCACGCCCGCTCTTGCACAGTAGCCCTGAAGGCTATGCTGCTCTATCTGCTGGAATCTGAAGAAAACCTCAACCTGAGCGCTTCGGGGCCTGACCGACCAGTTAGCTGTACTATACGAGGACTGATACAGCACCGCTGAAAGTTTTAGGTTCTTGGGAGGATCATACTGTGCTACACAGTTCGTATATCCTTTAGTTATTACCCTCTTCAGCTTCACCAACTAGTAATAGGTCTATTTTTATTCTTCCAAAAGGGTAATAAAGACTGATCGAAAAAATATATAGTTTTCATATCGTGAGTAATAGCAAGACCTAAGTCAACAAAAACATACCCCATAGTTCTCTCTATATATTTTTCATTTTTTATTAGCTCGCCTAAAACATCTTTAGAGAATAATTTTAAGTCATTATAAAGTATAGAAGTGTTTTTATTACTTATCACGACTTGAGTTAATTTATTTTTGTCAAATCTCACTAAAATATTTTCATCAAACTCAATAACTTGTTTTGCTGAAATTTCTTTTGGAATATTAAAATTATTTTCTTCTGAAAATAGTTGAGGATCTGTTCCAAATTTAAAATTTCCCACAGCTGTATATGGAATAAAGTATAGGTTATGAGCAGCTCTTTTTGTCGTTTCCCGCTGATTCTCTTGGATTTTTTCATACGTTAAGAACGAACTTTTTTCATATTCTCTTTTTAATGTCTTATCATAAATTAGAACTTCGTTAAATATTTTCCTCTCCCAGTCTATATATAAACTTAGATTATACTGAGGAAATATATAAAATGAGTTATCCTCAACCAATGGGTTTTCATCCTCTAAGAAAGAAATTAGGCTCTCAAATGATACAACCTTGCCGTTTATATCAAAAGATTGAACCTCCCTCATAGAGACTGTAATGAGTATTGACTCTGACAATACTTTATGTTTTCTATCAAACTCCAAAAAATATACGGGATCATTAATTATTGATTCTGCTAAGTCCTTCTTGTTTCGTCCTACCTGTATGCTGTTTAAAGTATTTTTCCTGATTTTTAACATTTTGTATACTGCCTTTTTAATTGATTGCACTCTTTAAATACATTCTCATTAATGGTGCAATAAATTATCTATATTATACCTTGGCTATATATTTTCCAAATTTTCATTGAATATTGCGAATATTTAATTTTATGGTCTTTACAAATTTACTTTTCTTTACGCACATCAACTATATCAAATTTCAAATTAATTCCCTGTATTTTAAAACCTTTGTTTAAGAAACTATTAATTACTTCTTTGGTAGATTCTAAAAAATAGTCCTCTAAATCTGTAAATCCCTTAGTGCTAAATTCAGTAAGAAAAAAATTATTAGGATTCGCTTTAGGCCTATGAAGGTACCTTTCCTCCGGTAGCCCCCAAGATATTTGATTGCTATTAGGAATTGGTATGATAACTGAAAATATTTTCCTCTTTATCTTGGGGTAGGTAATACCTCTTTTATATACCCCAAGAAAGCTCTTACTATATTCTTGAGTTTCAAGCCAATAAATATTAGTCGGGTTTATGTGAAACTCTATGACCCAATCATCTAGTTGTTCGTGAGATAATCGTGGTTTAATGTGATTAAAAAAATTCTGAAGGTTCTGCTGTAAGATATGACTATACGGAAAGTCAATAATGGTTCCTGTAACTGAAAATTTTAATTCCACAATATAAATAATCCTTATCAATAAAATTAAAAGATACATTGTAATTAGTTCTTAAGCTACAGTTTGCTTATTCACGAGGATAATTTACTCAAGTAATTTAGACATATTATTAATAAGGTCGGCAACATAAGGTACGCAAACAATTTCAGAATGAAACGTATCACTATTTTTCAGGTGGCAGGTAATTTGCTTTCCATCAAATTGGACATCAGCGACTTCATCCCTCTGCCACGGTCGGTCAGGTTCCGAGACAATTAAATAATAACGGCCTTGTTCTTCAAATAAATCAATAGCAAAAAATGAATCATTATCTCTTGTTCGGTACAACTCAAAACTTCCTAATTTGTCTCCATTGGTTACTATTTTTAGTTTGTCATCTCCCCAATTACGTGCATTAAACTTTTTAAAATCTCCAATTATCTTTTTAAACAGGTAGTTACCTGTTTTAAAGTGGCTTATCACATTAACAATGTCTCCAGAATTCAACCAAACCTTCAAAGAATTTTCCGCTAATAACTCAATACTAGATACCAGATAATCTTCCGCTTCAGGATCCATGTTTTCAACATACAATATTCCTTCCTCAGTTAAAAAAGGTAATTCACATATAATATGCATATAGCCCATTCGTGGCACATACTCGATTGCAACGCCATCTAATAACATTATTTCTTCCATAATTTATTCCCGTCTAACACTTGCTATATTTAATAACAGTAATGGTTTTCTGTACTTTGCCCTCTATAAATTCTCGATAAAATTTATCTGATTAGTAATATTGTTCTTCGTGAAAATAAGCTGATTATTATTTTTGTCTGTAACATGTATAATGTCTTTGATTTTTGTGCTGGGCTGACCTAAATCTCCAATAATAAAAAATGTTAAAATATTAGTTGTGTAAAGATCTTCATTCGTTAACTCCCACACCATCTCAGACCCCGAGACATGGAATATGTCCGATCCGGCGGTATTTCGGATTCTCCACCCGTGCTCCAAGAGAAGATCCATGAATCTGTTCATCTCTTCATCATTCATAGTTAGTAACCTTTATTTCTATGGCAACTGGAGGGAAACAAGTGCTAATGCTTATTCCTTATCATCCACAGCGAATGCTTGATAAAAATACCGGAGAAAACAAGTTCAGCAATGGGTACAGCGAATACAAGCACAAGAATGAGTACTTCACCGGCGGCACCCGTCGGGAGAGTTGAGTTAATGTTATCCAGAGTTGGCAGTATATAAAAAATAATCCCCAGAAGAGAAAAAATAAACCCAAATATATTAATAATACAAACCCACACAGGGCGCAGATTATTTTTTACAGATTTCCATCCAAAAATATGACAGAAAGGATACAACAGATATATAAATAGTATTGCGGCGGTCACAAATACCATAAGGTACTCTAGCGAATAGAATAAATCATCGGAGTACTTACTGTTGCTATAGGATTGCACATCGTTCATGAACGCCAGCAGCAGTATAATAGCGCCCACTATGTGCAATACAATAAGAGGTCCCACGGTGCAAAGGCGCACGAGATAAAAGCGGGAGTATTTTTGAACTATCGCAGCATACGTTGACGGCTGTGCCTCAAGGGCAGCCGACGCTAAAGGCTGCGAAAAATTTGGTGACGGGGCCATATGCTGCGGCGGGTCTGTGTTCATTCTGTGTGCGCTCTTTCATCCAGGTTCTCCCGCTACTAGTGTATACAAAAAGGTGAAACCAAACTATAGATTTGGTTCCCGCCGAATAGCCTCTTGACCTGCCTATACACCGCCTGTACAGTCACAGAATAACCGTGCTCACTAATTGTAAGGAGTCTTTATGCGTGCAGACTACTCTCAGCTTGCCCCCGAATCTTTCAAAGCAATGATGGCCTTGGAAGGTACTCTGACCCTAGATACCACCATTAAAGAACTCGTTAAACTGCATATCTCACAGATTAACGGGTGCACGTTCTGCACGGATATGCACGCCAAAGAAGCTAAACTTCACGGCGAGCGGGAGCTGCGCCTGTACCATCTGCCGGTTTGGCGCGAATCACCGCTTTTTACGGATAAAGAACGTGCTGCGCTGGAGTGGGCCGAGAAACTCACCCGCCTTGAAGGTTCACATGTGAGCGATGCCGACTACGCACAGGTGAGTGCACAGTTTGACGAGAAGGAACTGGCGGAGCTGACCTTTGTTATTACCGTTATTAATGCGTGGAACCGCCTCGGGGTGGCCTATGCGACCGACCCCGGAAGCATGGATAAGATGATGGGCCTTGACAAAGCCGGGCTGCAGTAGCCCACACCCTATACGCTCAGGTACACGCTAAAAGACCCGCAGGGTCGTAGGGCGAAAGAATGAAACATGAATAACCCACCCGGGCTATGGAGGAACTTGCCCGGGTGGGTGGGTCTATATAAGGGGCGTCGCAGCAGAGAATGTTGCAGAGGCCCGGTTGTTATCGCACCAGTACTTCCCGTGAAGGTAGGTTAGTGCTGCTGGGGTGCGGGGGCGGCATACGGCACGATTGCGCGCACCGACGTTGGTCCTTCCGCTGGGCTGCTGACAAACATTTCCCCGTCGAAAGTGGCGAGCCTGCGGCGAATGCCTTCCAACCCGCCGGATGCTTTGCTGCCCAGCGCATCCTGAGGGATACCGCCGGTGCCGTCATCCTGCACTTCCAGCATAATGAGCGATTCACCCTGCGTAATACCCACGGTAATCTTCTGGGCGTTCGCGTGTTTGACGGCGTTCGTGACCAGCTCCGCCGCAGCGAAATACAGCGCGGTCTCCAGCGGTTCGGGCAGACGCCCGGTCAGCGTGCTCGTGAACGTGGTCGGAACCGAGGTGCTGGTGCACAGCGAGCGCACTGCCTCATTCAGCCCGCGATCCGCCAGCAGCGGCGGGCGAATACCCCGCACCAGTCCGCGCAGCTCCTGCAGGGCCGTCACCGAACTGTTCTGCGCCTGGGAGAGCATCTGCTGGGCGCGTTCGGGGTCTTCTTGCATGAGCGCGGCAACCTCGTTGAGGGTCATGCCCATGGAGACCAGGTGCGCCTGAACCCCATCGTGAAGGTCACGTTCGATGCGTGAGATTTCGTCCTGCTGAAAGTCCAGGGCATCGTTGCGGGTGTCGGTCAGGTGGCTGATGCGCTCACGCAGCACCAGTTCGGAAGAGCGGCCCAGCACAAGCTGAACCCAGTAGCCATAGGTCCGTAGCAGAGGTCGGGCAATGATGAACGCCAACAGGATCTGGATAATACCCAGGGTTCCGGCATACCAGTACGCATTGGGGGTGCTCATATCAAGGAACATGTAATGTGATCCGCCGGGATCCATGTAATGTGATCCGCCGGGATC
>QWCZ01000364.1_pt1 | contig 25016 bp, 21 predicted proteins | sample 1972651 | NCBI WGS metagenome assembly QWCZ01 (sample SAMN09866695, study PRJNA288562) | Human oral metagenome isolate pre1_saliva, whole genome shotgun sequencing... | isolation source: mouth | host: Homo sapiens | place: USA: California
TTTGCATTGGTTCCTGGCCGTGTAGCATTTGAACGTGCTGGTCGTTATAACCGTAAAGTTTCTGTATACCCTGTAGAAGCTTAATCATAACACATATAAGAGGTCACTAGATAGTAATATCTGGTGGCCTTTTTTGTGCTGTATTATATCGTTAAGAGTGGTAATAGAGTATGTAAGGGATGGGTTTGTTAGTCATCGCAGTGCTTGTGTCTTCTTATAGAGTGTACCAATATTTTTTGCTTCTATAATATATTTTGGAGGACAGCAATAGCCACCCCCCCAAGGTATATTTTTCATAAAAATATGCATCGTATCCTACAATCAGTGTGCGTTTGATGATGAACAAATGAATACATGTATATTCCCATTTATGCATACATAGTATTAACAATTGCTTTCATAATATAGGCTAATTTTATATACATTGATTCATAAGTGGAGTATAATAAAAGAAAGGCTATATCTAATAAAATCGGTATACCCAGAAGCGGGCAACACCTAGTGGCTGTTGCCATATAGTATATTGAAAGTTTCCTCTTGGGATACGCTGTATATAGATAACCTAAGCGGGGAATGTGATAGATCTACTAAGTCAGTAGAAAAGGAGTTTACTATGTATAATGTACACTCTTCCAAGGCGGAAGAATTTATTAATCATGAAGAGATTCTAGCCACTCTCAAATATGCAGAAGAAAACAAAGAAAATCGGCCCTTATTGGATGCCATATTAGAAAAGGCAAAAACACGTGTAGGGTTGAACCACCGTGAAGCGATGGTCATGCTAGAATGTCCTTTGCCGGAATACAAGGAAAAATTATTTGCCTTAGCAAAAGAAATTAAACAAGCGATTTATGGCAATCGGATTGTCTTATTTGCTCCGTTATATTTATCCAATCATTGTATCAATGGTTGTGTGTATTGTCCGTATCATTCAAAAAATAAAACCATCACTCGTAAAAAATTGAACCAAGATCAAGTGCGTGAAGAAGTGATGGCCCTTGAAGCGATGGGACATAAGCGGATTGTGATTGAATCTGGTGAGCATCCTTTGGAAAACCCTTTGGAATATATTTTAGAATGTATCAATACCATTTATTCCATTAAAAAAGATAATGGGGAAATTCGTCGTGTGAACGTGAATATTGCAGCTTGCGAAGTGGAAGATTATCGCAAATTACATGAGGCAGGCATCGGCACGTACACATTATTCCAAGAAACGTACAATAAAGAAAACTATGAAGCATTACATCCAACAGGACCTAAGAGTGATTATGCCTACCATACAACGGCCATGGACCGTGCGATGGAAGCAGGTATTGATGATGTGGGTATTGGCGTTCTCTATGGTTTGGAACACTACAAATATGACTTTGTAGGCTTGTTGATGCATGCAGAACATTTAGAAGCGAAATTCGGCGTAGGTCCGCATACCATCAGTGTGCCTCGTATTTGCCCTGCAGATGATATCGATGTAGATGATTTCAGTAATGCAGTGCCGGATGATATTTTTGAAAAAATCGTGGCTTTGATTCGTGTATCCGCTCCGTACGCAGGGATGATTATGTCTACTCGTGAAAGTCAATCTATGCGTGAACGTGGCTTAGCCTTGGGTATCTCTCAAATCTCTGGTGGGTCCCGTACATCCGTTGGTGGCTATGCTGAAGAAGAACCAGAAGAAGAAAATTCTGCCCAATTTGATACGAGTGATCGCCGTTCCTTAGATGAAATTGTAGAATGGTTATTGCAATTAGGCTATGTACCTAGTTTCTGTACTGCTTGCTACCGTGAGGGTCGTACAGGAGATCGTTTTATGGCGCTTGCCAAGAGCGGACAAATCTCTAACTGTTGCCAACCGAATGCGTTGATGACATTGAAAGAATACTTGCTAGACTATGCAGATGATAATACAAAAGTGGTAGGGGCTGCTGTTATTGATGTGCAATTGGATTCGATTAAAAATGATCTAGTAAAAGAAAAATCAAAAGCGTATATTGCCCAAATGGAAGAGGGAGAACGTGACTTCCGATTCTAGTCAAATCTTGGTGCATAGGGTATAATATTTAATATATATAGTGTTTATATATTGAAGTTATAAACAGAAGATTGTGGGAGGACAGAATGGAACAAAAAGAGATGGTTGTTGTCGTTGACTTTGGTGGTCAATGACAATGCTCCTAAAATGGAAGCAGAAGTATTTGAACTTGGGATTCCAGTACTAGGTATGTGCTATGGTATGCAATTCATGGCGCATACATTGGGCGGCCATGTAACATCTGCAGAAACACGTGAATTTGGTAAAACTCCAACTCATGTAGATGTGTCCTCACCATTATTTAAAGGACTTTCAGAAAAAGAAATCGTATGGATGAGCCATGTGGATTATGTGGCGAAAGTGCCAGAAGGTTTCAAAATTGTGGCACATACAAAGGATTGCCCTGTAGCAGCCATGCAAAACGAAGAGCGCCGTTTGTACGCTATGCAATACCATGCAGAAGTGTTGCACACAGAACACGGCAAAGAAATGTTGCACAATTTCTTGTATGAAGTATGCGGTTGCACAGGCCAATGGACGATGGCAAACTATGCAAAAACAGCTATTGATGAAATTCGCAATACCGTAGGCGATGGCAAAGTATTATTGGCATTGTCTGGTGGCGTAGATAGCTCTGTAGCAGCGGCGTTAATCTCCAAAGCTGTAGGTGATCAATTGACTTGTATCTTCGTAGACCATGGTTTAATGCGTAAAAATGAAGGTGACGAAGTAGAAGCGGCATTTAAAGATTCTGGCATGCATTTCATTCGAGTGGATGCAGAAGAACGTTTCTTGACAAAATTAGCAGGTCTTGAAGATCCAGAAGCAAAACGTAAAGCTATTGGGGAAGAATTTATCCGTGTCTTCGAAGATGAAGGTCGTAAAATTGGTTCCGTTGATTACTTAGCACAAGGTACGATTTATCCTGACGTGATTGAATCTGGTACTGGCGAAGCTGAAGTGATTAAATCTCATCACAACGTAGGGGGATTGCCTGCAGTAGTAGATTTTAAAGGATTAATCGAACCACTTCGCAACTTGTTCAAAGATGAAGTTCGTCAATTAGGTGCTGAACTTGGTTTGGCAGATTATCTAGTATGGCGTCAACCATTCCCAGGTCCAGGTCTTGCGATCCGTGTGATGGGTGAAGTAACGAAAGATAAACTAGACGTATTGCGTGATGCGGATTACATTTTCCGTGACGAAATCGCAAAAGCTGGTTTAGATCGTTCCATTAACCAATACTTCGCGGTGTTAACAAGTACACGCACTGTAGGCGTTATGGGTGACTTCCGTACGTATGATTACACATTGGCATTACGTGGTGTAACTACCACAGACTTCATGACAGCTGATTGGGCGCGTATCCCTTACGACGTATTGGATACTATCTCCCGCCGCATCGTGAACGAAGTGAACCACATCAACCGTATCGTGTACGATATCACAAGTAAACCACCAGCAACCATTGAGTGGGAATAAAATACATATAATGAAAGCCAGCAGAACTTTGGGACTGCTGGCTTTTGTGTTGCATTAGATATGGTGAGGTAATCATCATTTTTTTGTTGTATGACTATTAACAATATAAAATGTCGGTTTGATGTCGGTTTATCTATTATAAATGTCGTTGTAAATATACTTTTTATCGTTCAATGATTCGCATTATGATATCACTAGATTTTAATAGAAATTTCCCCGCTTGAGACATGTGATGTTAGGAGAGTTAAAGACAAAATCCGGTAAAAATCTTTTCAAAAAATTGAATGAGCATTCTAAGAATTTGCAAACAAAACAGGAGGAGATAATCAATAAACACAATTTATTAGTTGCAAAGGCTGAGGAACTGGAACACCTGAAAGTTAATATGAATGACTATCTTGGCAGAAATAAGAATGAAAAGAAAAATGAATCAGTTATTGGTGCAATTAAGAAACATCAAAATGAAAAAAGAAAAAAATTAAAGGGAAAAAAATATTGAAAGAAGTTGAAAGGTAAAAGTATATAATCGGTGTAATCTGTGGACTATACCGATTTTTTGATTGAAAAAAATATGCATTTATGATATATTTTTATAAATATTATATTTATAAAAGTAAAGGTGATGGTATGGCTATTAGTTACAATAAATTATGGAAATTATTAATTGATAAAAATATGACTAAAACTGACTTAAAAAATATTACGGGCATGAATTCTGTAACATTAGCTAATATGGGAAAAGATAGATATGTTAGCTTGAGAATGATAGATAAGATTTGTGATGAATTAGATTGTGATGTCAATGATGTAATTGAACATATTGCAGATAAAAATTTTGAGAAAGGGAGTAAAGTATGATACAAAATAAACCCACATATATTTCGTTATTTTCCTCTGCGGGAGTAGGTTGTTATGGTTTTAAGCTTGAAAGCTTTGAATGTATAGCTACAAACGAGTTGTTGGAGAAAAGGCTAAATATACAAAAATTAAATAAAAAATGCAAATTTGAAAGTGGATACATTGCAGCAGATATAAAAGAAATTGCAACTAAAAATTTAATATATGGTGAAATTAAAAAGTGGGATAAGTTAGGGAATGATAGAGTTGATGTGGTTATAGCAACTCCGCCATGCCAAGGAATGAGTGTTGCGAACCATAAGAAAAAAGATAAAGAGATTGAAAGAAATAGCTTAATAAAAGAAAGTGTGGATTTAATTAAAAATATAAATCCAAGATTTTTTGTATTTGAAAATGTTGCCGCTTTTTGGAAAACTGGTTGTCTGGATAAAACAGGATGTGTTGTAACAATAGGTGAAATGATAACTGAAGAGTTAGGGGAAAATTATTTAATTCATAATGAAGTACTTAATTTTAAAAATTATGGTTCAAATTCTTCTAGAACTCGTACACTTGTGATTGGTGTTGACAAGAAGTTCTCTGATGATATTTCTGCTATTGAGTTAATGCCTGATTATACTGTTGAAAAAAATTTGTTTGAAGTTATTGGTAATATGAAGAGTCTCGATTGGGGAGAGTATGATTCTGAGGATTTCTTTCATAGCTTTAGAACATATCCTAAGCATATGCTACCGTGGATAGAACACTTAGAAGAAGGACAAAGTGCATTTAATAATAAAAGCGACGAATTGAAACCACATAAAATTGTTAATGGGAAATTAGTTATAAACAAGTCAAAGAATGCGGATAAATACACAAGACAAATCTACAATAAGGTAGCGCCGTGTATTCATACGAGAAATGATCAGATGGCAAGTCAAAATACAGTTCATCCTATTGATAACAGGGTTTTTTCAATTAGAGAACTAATGCGTATGATGACAATTCCGGATTCATTTAAATGGTTGGATTATGATTTAAGTTATTTGAACCAATTATCTGCGTTAGAAAAACAGAAAATATCCAAAAAAGAAGAAATGAATATTAGGCAGAGTATTGGGGAGGCTGTTCCGACAGCTATTTTTCAACAGATAGCAGCTAAAATTAAACAATTTCTTTTGTTACCAAAATTAACATATAGGGATATTAAAGAAATTATTGAAGAAAATAAACTTTACGAAAATAGTAATTTAAAAAAATATTTGTATGAGAGCAAAAATCGCTTAAGTTTGTCAACATTATCGATGATAATTGAATATGCAAATGCAAAGCGACAAAAAAATTCTGCCTATTTTACGAATAAGCATATTATCCAAGATATTTTTGAAAATTTACCAGAGATGGAAGCAGAAGAGATTAGTATTATAGAACCATCTGTAGGTTCAGGAAATTTTCTTCCTTTTATTTTTAAGAAATATGCAAATAAAAAGCTTGTAAACCTTACACTTGTAGATATTGATGAAAATGCAATAGAGACACTTAAAATTTTATATGATGAAAAAAATATACCTAGTAATTTTAAAATTAGATTTGTTTGTGATGATTATATGGACTATAGGCATGATAAAGTCGATTTAATCATAGGTAATCCACCTTTCTCTAAAATTAGTGGTTATTATAGAAATAAGTTACTCAAAAATAACTTTAATAAAAACTCTACTAATCTTGCAGAGTTCATTTTGGAGAAAGCGCTATTAAGTGCAAGGTATGTGTCTATGATTTTACCGAAAACCATATTGAATACATCGGAGTTCAAAGATACAAGGGATTTGCTAATTAGAAATAGGATTGATAGCATAATTGATTTCGGTGAAAATGGATTCAAGGGCGTTCTTGTTGAAACTATAAACTTAGTTATAGATTGTAATCAACTTCCGATGTATACAAAAGTAATATCGACTACTTTAGGGATTTCGATAAATCAAAAAAGTAAATATATTTTCGACAATAAATTACCATACTGGATAATTTATCGAAATAATTTTTTTGATGAAGTTTTTCAGAAAATGAAATTTGGAATTTTTGATGTTTTCAGAGATAGACAAATAACTAACGGAAATACTTCATTAAATAAAACTGATAAGTATCAAATTAGAGTGTTAAAATCTAGAAATATATTAGATACAGGGAAGATAGTTACAATAGAGGGATATGATTCTTTTATAGATATAGAAACAGTTTCAAAGTTTAACGTGAATAAATTCTTTAATGATACAGAGGTATATTTGACACCGAATATGACCTATAAACCACGTATTATAAAGAAAGATAAAGGATATGTTGTTAATGGTTCTGTAGCTATATTGATTCCTAAAGAAAAAAATATAAATCTAAATGAAAAACAATTAAATTATATTTCGAGTGATGAATTTAGAAATTTTTATAGAATAGCAAGAAATTACCAAACTCGTTCTTTGAATGTTGATAAAACAAGTTGTTATTGGTTTGGTGTTAATAGAGATTTAAAACTTGAAGCTGGAGAGAAAAATGATTAATCTTGATTTTACAACAGATAATCCACGTTGGGGGAGATCTGGGATACAGTTTACTGATTTACTCGAATATGCAAAAACATTGGGTTTTTTATCTAATATTATGCATTACGATGGGTATAGTGATAATATAACAAAGTTTGATAATAGTATTAGTATTCATATAGAGGGCAATCATGTGGATGGTGCATGGGCTAGAGAATGCAGAATCCATTATTATAAAGATATAGAGATGCTTAAGTATCATTTACATGATTTATGGCAAGCATCTAGTGCAGGAAGAGGAGATACTATTACGTGTAGAATAAATTCTAACAAATATATTAATCATTTGCTTGCAGAATATGATTTTTCAGTACATGATGCCGGATATAGCAGTAATGTTTTCCCAAATGAATATAAGAGTGTTATTCATAGGTTTGAACAACAATTAATAGGGAAAACTACAAAAGAAAAAATTTCATTAGCGATTAATTATTTTAATATAGGATGGGAACTATGATATTAGAGGTGTGATATGAGTTTGTATAATGAATTTTTAAGTCAATATGATTATGATATTAGAAAGTCTGGTGATGCACGATGGATTGATCAGAAGTGTACATATGATGTGGTTTCTATAATTGCAGACTGTATAAATGAATATGTAGAGAATTCTAATTCCGGAGAGTTTACTGTATCGGATATTTGGCATAGTGATTATGCAAGAGAAAATGTGGTTTCGATTTTTTCTAAGCCGGATCCCGAATTAAAAGCCGGAAATGAATATGATAAATATTTTGGGCAACCTATAAAGCTTCTAGGTTATAGTCATGTGCTTAACGTTAGAAAAGAAAAAAATAGATATTATTATTCTATAAACAATCAAGAAATTTTGGAAAAAATAGCATTAAGACCCATGAATGCATTGAATTTCCTATACGAATATATTAGCAAAGTTTTATCAGATAGTGGATTAATGAAGTCATTTGAGGACTTTTTTAGAATACAAACTAAGGATTCTTATCAAGAAGTGAGAGATAACTTTATAAGTTTCACAATTAACAATACAAAAATAAATGGTGAGACAGAATGTGGAAGAATTTTTACTAAGGTTATAAATCCACTAGCGTTTAAACTGAAGAAATTAGGCACTGAAAAGGGAAAAATATCAAAGTTTGCAATTACATTGAATGATTTGCAATATAATCGTTCTAACTGGAGAGATGAGTTGAGCGGTAAGGATAAGTCAGCAACAAGATCAGAATATGAACCTACAGTAGCACAACTACAAGCGAGAGCTTTAGCAACATACACTGTTAATAGGGCTAAAAAGGCTGTGCGTAAATTTAATGACATATTCAATAATGGTCAAGCAGAAGTATGTCAAAGTACAGAATTGGTTAAAGCAACACAAGCTCACCATATTTTTGCTCAGTCTGATTATCCTAGTATAGCAGATTTTATTGAGAATCTAATTATGCTTACACCAAATCAGCATTTTTCAATGGCTCATCCAAATAATAAAACGCAATATATTGATAAGGATTTTCAGTATATTTGCTTGATAGCAAAATCAACAAGAATCCATGATAATTTGACATCTGATAATACTGATAAATTTTATGACTTTGATGATTACAAATATGTTCTTAATACAGGATTAGAGACTGATGAATTTTCCTCGATAGAATATTTGGACTTTGCAAGTATCTTGGATAAAATAGACTATTTTTATTGTGATGAATTATTAAATAATAAATATAGCTATCTTATAAAAAATAATCGTTTGGCGGTTTAATTAAGAAAATATAGCGAGGAAGTGAAGTAATGAGAATAAATCCAAACTCAAAGAATGCAATAAAACAATTTAAACATATTAAGCATTTATCTATATCTGGAAATAAAGATGATGGATTTTTAGATTTATTTTTACTCCCTATTAATGCAAGAAAGTTTGATTATAATTCTGTTTCTGACAATCTAATGGAATCTGTTGCTGATTACGCCTTATCATGGAAGATTAGAGATAAATATAAAGATAAGGCAATGACTCTGAGTAGGAAAGCAAGAGAAAAATTTAAGGAAGCTGCAAAAAATGATGGAGAGCTAGGAGAATTACTATTATTTTGTTTTTTGGAGGGGCATTTAGAGGCTCCTAAGATATTAACAAAATTAGAATTAAAAACATCTAATAAGCTTTATGTAAATGGGTCAGATGGAGTCCATTTGAAGAAACTCGCAGATAAAAAATATCAACTGATTTTTGGTGAGTCTAAGACTTATGGTGATTTGAATCGTGCGTTTGATAATGCGTTTAAATCAATTGGTGAGTTTGTTAATGAGGTAAATGCAAAAGGTAATGATAAAAGTGGTATAAACTTTGAAAAGGGATTAATATCTAGCAATATAGAGTCGGATATTTTTGAAAAAGATGAGGAAGAAATTTTGAATGTGCTTTTATACCCGGAAGAAAAAAGAAACTACAAATTTTCTTTAGATGATGCTTTTTCAATATTTATTGGTTACGAGATAGACATAAAAGAGGAGCAACAGAAATGCTCAAATGATGAATTTTCTATTGAAATAGAGGGGAAAATTACAAATCAGATAGAGACTTATAAAGGTAATGTTTATAAATTAATTCAAAAATATGGTTTAATTGGATACACCTTTTATGTATTTATAATGCCATTTACTGATATTGACGCAAATAGGAAAAAGATATTAAAAAAGGTACTTGAATAATGAATATAATGCAGAAAATGTCTAATAAGGCATATGAAGATCCATATTTAAGGAATTTAATTCATAAATTGGAAACTGATTATTGTAGAAAATTTTATACAAACTCAAGTTGGTTAATGCTAAATGAAAAAGAAATCTTATACCTATTACGATTTTCGGACATTTTATGCAGATCTGAAGAAAGTATGCATAGAAATTTATCTCTAAAAATAATAAGTTTACTTTTGGAACTGGAAGATGTGAGTACATCAGAATATTTTAGGATTATTGCTGCTAATACATTGGTCAAGTTAGGAAATTTCCCATCGTTACCAATTATTGATAGAGATGGAAAGTATTTAAAGGTTGATGAAATTAGAAATGATTATATTCTAAAAGGATTAATGCAAGCATCTCCATTAGGGAATCCATTTACAGACGCACAATATAATGTGTTTGAAGAAATGAAGAGAAGAAATCATTATAGCTTTTCTGGCAGCACATCTTTTGGTAAATCGTTCATTTTTGAGGCATTTACAAAATATATAATAAAAGAACATAACAAAGCTGATAATATTGCATTTATTGTTCCAACTAAAGCCCTTATAAATCAAGTTGGGAATAGGTTAAAAGATATTGTGGATGAGTTTGGATATAAGGTTATTACTACACCGATTATTCCTAAAGTTTTTTTAAATCAAGATAATAAATATATTTTTATATTTACCGCTGAGAGATTAATCTTATATTTTACAGATAAAAATAATCCCCAAATTGACTATCTTTTTGTGGATGAAGCTCATAAATTGCTTAGTAAAAAGGATACGAGAACACCATTACTTTATCATGCATTAGTATTAGCCAAGAGAAAAAGTGTCAATATATATTTTGCATCTCCTAACATACCTAATGCAGATGTTTTTTTAGAGATGATAAATAATAGCACTGACGAAAGTATGTCTATAATAGAATCACCAGTTACTCAAAATAGATTTTTTATTGATACCATAGAGAACAAATCTTTCATGATATCAGATTATGGAGATGATATAGTTTTTCCTAAATTTGATTTCAAAGAGAATGATATTATTGGTAATTTGCAATTAGTTTTAGAATTATTTTCTGAAGATAGGCAAAGTATTATTTATTGTAATACAGTAGATAAGACTATTCAAACAGCTATCAATTTTGCAGATCGATGCTCTAAAATTGATTCTGAAGAGATAGATGAAGTGATAAAACTTATAGATGAAAGGATTCATCATCAGTATTATTTAAAAAAATGTTTAAATAAGGGCATTGCATATCATTTTGGTGGGATACCTGAAGAAATAAAGTTGAGAATTGAAAATCTATATAAACAAGGATTAATAAAATTTCTGTTTTGTACATCAACATTGTTAGAGGGCGTGAATTTACCAGCTAAAAATATTTTTATTTTAAGTGAAAAAATAGGGGATGGTAAAATGAGCGATATTGATTTTTGGAATTTAGCAGGAAGAGCTGGTAGATTAAGAAAAGATATTTCTGGAAATATCTTTTGTGTCAACCTGTATAATCAAAGTGGATATTGGAAAGATTCAAAAAATGCAAGCATCCTCAGAAAAAAAGAGATATGTGAAATTAAACCACAAATACTATCGAAACAAAATGATAATTTATATAAGAATATAAGCAATTATTTTGAACAAAAGAGCTATAGTAACAAAAATCTAAGTAGTGAAAAAAAGAAAATTATAGAGATGTATGGAAATATTTTGATTTTTCATGATTCAATAAATAATGATTCTGTTTTAAAGGACAGATTCGTTGATAGTGACAAAAATTCTATGTTATTATTGAAGAAAACAAGGAATTCATTAAAAGTAGCACCAGAAATTTTAGCAACGAGTATAGATATAAATATTGCAAACCAGAATAAAATAGCAATTAGTGATGTTCCTAATTTACCAACTTCTACAAAGAGAGAAGATTGTCTTAAAGTTCTTACTATACTTTATGAGCAATACAAATGGACTGAAACTGAATCTGGTGGTAGAAATCCGATGATTAGACATAAAAACCAGCTTAAATACTATGCAACATTGATGGAATCATGGATTAACACAAAACCTTTGAAAGTGCTTATACAAAGGACTATCGATTATTTTTATAATGATGGAGATGAAAGAAATCTTTATATTAGACAAGAAGGAAAGTTAAAGCTTGTTAAATTTGATAAAGAAAATGAATTTCATATAAATAAATTAATTAATGATGTTGTGAGCGACATAGAAAATATTTTGAGATTTAAGATAAAAAACTATGTTTCTAATTATCAAGCATTATTAAAAAATAAAGAGAATTTAGATGTTAATATGGCTGATTGGGAAAGTTATATTGAGTATGGAACGACTGATAATAAAGCAATCGAAATACAAAATTTAGGTTTTCCAAGAAACATTGCAATTTTCCTTAGAGATAAATATTTAGATGCATTTGAAAAGAATAACATGGGTATAATTTGTGATGTTGATGAAATTTATTTAAAAAATAATATTGATAGAGATAAGTATAAGTTTGAATATGAGGAACTAGCATTATTTATGAATTGGAGAACGGAGAAGGAAGCAAAATAGCTTATTTCTCCATTTCTTTCCTCATACATTTCTAATAAACGCCATCGAAAACAACATTAGATTTTTGAAAGAAAATGAATATATCAAACGAGTAGAATCTAACAAGACTGGCTATTGGAAAATTAAGGAATAGTTTCGTGCTTGCAATATGCTTGCAAAAAATCAGATAAACAGAAATAAAGTGGATAATAAGGCTAAATCCGATAACAAGAACCTTGATTTTATGCCATTTATACAAAACAATATCAATGGACATATCGAGTGGGAATAGAGTAACAAATATGTTTTTGTTATAAAACTGTTGAAAATGCTGGATTTTAGCAATTTAAAAGTGTAAAAACTGCCTTAACTATACTATTTTGATACCAGAAAGCTGAAAAAGTAGGTCTGAAAGGTAGTTGTTGAATTTAGATGAAAAGTTTAGAAAACATCCCATCATTTGGGTGGGAGGTTTTTGTGGAAGAAGTGAGTTATAAATTAGAGGTTGAAAAGGGAGAGCAACTATGATAGAGTTGAGGGCATTAAAAAATAATAGAAGAAAATGAAGGGCACTTCACATTACTGACGCTGAATGAATTTTTTTATGGAAATACAGAGGAGGACTCCATTGCTCCGAATCAATGGGAATTTGGACGCCCAACACTTTCTGAAATATGGGATATGATATGCTACAGAAGATTGAATCAATGCCTTGCATAGCATGGGTGCGTGCTGCTCTACACGATGATATAGAAATCGTCGAAAATAATGTGATAGATGAATTAATTCTTGCAGGAGATACAATCGTGATTTGCACAACTATTTTACCTGTGGAATTAGAAAAAATAGTGAATGGTTATGTTCTGATGGAATACTTATAGCAAAGGCATTTGAATTAAAAAAATATTCGTGTGTACCACAAATTCCTGAAAACTTTACTTATTTGAAAATAGTGTGGGACTAATTAGTAGCTCTCGGTGTATCTAAATCATCAAATAGTATACATGCTATCATAAGATAAAGAAGATAAATTATCATTTAGTTTATTGAGAGTCTATTAAAATTTTACAAAAGTAGAATGGGATAGGAGATTTAAAACACATAGTTATAAAAGCGAAGTCTTTAAACTATGTGTTTTCTTTATTATATAAAATTTTTATGAAAGATGTTTTACCGTAGGATTAGTTATCTTTTTTTCTTAGAATTAATCTGTCAAAATCAGAAACTATTTTTTGCGTACGATTAAATTCTTTATATTCAGTAACAGCTTTTTTATCGGCTTGTACTTTTGAAAGGTGTCCTTTGTTAGTAAGCACTTCGTATTCGTTGAAGGACAGGAATTTATCTGTGCTTTCAGCGAAGACTTTCATAGTGAAAGTATGCTTCCATTTTTTAATATATCATCGTTGAGGGCAAACCCTTTTACAATATACTCACGCAATACCTTAGTAGCCCAAATACGGAATTGAGTAGTCTCTTTGGAGTTTACTCGATAGCCAATAGTGATGATGGCATCGAGGTTGTAGAAGTTAGTGCTATAAATTTTACCGTCTTTGGTAGTTATTTCCATTTTGGAAATAACTGAATTTTCTGATAGATCATGTTCAGCAAAGATATTTTTTAAATGTTTGTTGATAGCTGGTACTTGGACAGAAAACAATGTCGTCATATCTTTTTGTGTCATCCAAAATGGTTCGTCTTTAAATAGAACATTGATAGATATATATTTTCATGCTCTAGATAATTGGATAATTAGGTGCAAGTATTATTATAGAAATCTTAAAAATTATCCAATACATATCTGAAAATTACCCAATAAATAACCGAAATTTACCCAATAGATATCTTACAAATGCTGATATTAAGCCAATAGTTGCGTAAAAATTACCCAATAATTACCCAATAATTACCCAATAATTACCCAATAATTACCCAATAGTTATCCAATAAACTATCCAAAAAGTATCCAATAATTAGATGCAAATGTAAGGCTATGGTTTTTATTTATAATCTCCCTAAAGTATGTTACAATTAATAGAATACGGAATTCTTTATAAGGAGAGGTTCGATGAAATTATTTTCTTCATTAGGAAGAGATTTAGGAATAGATATTGGTACCTTTCACACGCATATTTTTGTGGAAGGTCGTGGGGTGGTTGTATCGGAGCCATCCATTGTGGCAACGGATGCGAAGCAAGAAAACATCGTCACCATTGGGGAAGATGCCCATCGCTTGTTGTTGCGTAATCCGGAAACATTAGCGCCTATGAGTCCTCTGAAAGAGGGCTTTATTGTGGACTACAGAATTGTATTGTCCATGTTAAAGTATTTTATGAATAAAGCGTCGAAAGCGGTTCGCAGATCCCGTGTCGTCATGGCAGTACCTTGTGGGATTACTGATGTAGAACGCAGAGCCATGACGGATGCGATCATTCAGGCAGGAGCTCGGGAAGCGCATTTGTTAGAAAGTCCAGTGGCCGCAGCGATTGGAGCAGGACTTCCTATTTTTGAAGCTCGTGGTAGCATGGCTGTCGACATTGGTGGTAGCACCACAGATGTAGCTATTTTATCCATGGGTGGCAAAGTGGCTAGTAAAACGTCGCGTATAGGTGGTAATGAATTGAATGAAGCCATATACAAATACATTCGCAGTGAGTTTTCCATTATGGTATCGGATGAGACCGTAGAAGATATTAAATTAAGCCTTGGCTGTGCGACACCTCCATCCATAGAAGGAGAATACACCATCGTAGGGCGTCATTCGGAAACAGGATTGACGAAACGCTGTATGATTCGTAAAAGTGAAGTGTATGAAATATTACGACAACCGATTGCAGATATGGTCGCTGTTATCCGCAGTATCTTAGAACGAACACCACCAGAGTTAGTAGCCGATATTATGGAAAATGGCATGCTTTTGACTGGTGGTACATCCCTATTAGAAGGACTAAACCGTCATATACAAGAAGAATTAGGGATTCCTGTGCGCATTGCCGATACGCCGGGACATACGGTAGCACTGGGGTTAGGTAAAGCAGCGGCAGATGTGCAACGATTAGAACGTTTGTTAGTAGCTAGTAAATTACGAAAGGGGCGATCCTAATGCAACAATCAGAACGCAAATGGTTGACTATGATCGTCATTCTTTGTACTGTACTAGGTATTTTTGGCTATGTGTGGAAACAAAGAACACAAGTTCCAGTAGTAACAGTAACTCTAGAAAATTTGATGGCCCCATTTACTTATGGAGCTAGTCGTTTCTTAGAAGGAATACATACGGGGATAGCGATTATTGATGATGGTATTCTACGTGTGAAAGATATGTCTGACATAGAAAAACGCAATGCAGAATTAGAGCAAAAACAAGTGGCCTATGACGAATTGGTAGCAGAGAATATTCGTTTACGCCAATTGTTACAATTTAAAGGAGAACAACCTCAATTTGCTTTATTAGCGGCCTCTGTAGTGACTCGAGATAGAGGGGCATGGACAGATACTTTCACCATCAGTCGAGGTCAGGCTGATGGGATAACGCCGAATATGGCAGTCATTGCTCCACGTGGTGTGGTAGGTTTTGTATCTGATGTGTATGAACATTCGGCACGGGTCCAAACTATCCTTGATCCACGGTCTGCAACAGGTGTTATTGTACAGCGCCCTGAGTCTAGGATTGCGTCCATATTGAAAGGGAATGGCAATCATCCCATGGAACCACAAATGGTGAATATCGCATTGAATGGTGATGTTCTGAAAGGGGATACCATCGTCACTTCTGGCTTTGGTGGCATCTACCCCAAAGGATTATTACTAGGCCATGTGAAAGACATTGTGACCGATGAAGAAGGGTTTGTGAAACATGCGGTGATTGACCCAACGGTCGACTTTCAAAGTTTAGAAGAAGTATTTGTCATTACCCAGTCTTTCACAGCGCGACCAGAGACACCGAAATTAGAGCCGAAACTCATTCCTCGTACGCAACGGGATCAAGTAGAAGGTGCTAAAGGGACGGTGCAACAATGAAGCGATGTGCATGGACATTGATGTTACTAGGCGTTATTATTATCCAATCATTAGTGGTGCCTAGATGGTTTCCGTACTCTTGGGCTCCCCATTTACTGTTAGATATTGCCTTGGTAGTGACCTTCTTGAAAGGCCGTTCTCAAGGTATGTTGTTAGCTGTCATCGGTGGTATTGTACAAGATGTGATGATTGGAAATTATTTTGGACTGCATGTGGTATCCTATGCGATGGTCAGTTATATACTGGGCTCTATACAGTATACGATTTATGAAGAACAATGGTATGCCAGTGCTTGGTGGACAGGCGTGGGGGCAACCTTAGTAGTGGCCGTACAAATGGGACTATTGTGGATTGTGCAAGAGCCCATCGTAGGGCTGACATATATTTGGCATCATGCCCTTCCGTCGATTGGCATCGATGCATTAGTGGGGATCATCATTCATAAATTAGTATGGAGATGGGAAGAAAAAGATGAATACATGTGGTAGAAAGGAGAGACTATGTTAAAAGCACTATATAAAAAGAAAAAAACGACGCGCTTTGATGTATTGCTAAGCATAGTCGTCATCGTTTTTGCCATTTTACTAGGACGTGTGTTTTATCTGCAAGCGATTGAAGGCGATTATTACCGTGGAAAAGCGGAGGGGAATCGGCTCCGTATGTTGTCTATGACGGCGACACGGGGTTTGATGTATGATCGGAATGGTCAAATTGTGGTCGGTTCACGACCTGCCTATATGGTGTCTATGTTGCCAACAGGGAAACAGGCGGATCCTAAAGAGTTAGAAAAATTAGCGTCCTATTTACAAATTCCAGTAAAAACCTTGGCGGAGAAAATAGAGACTCATAAAGGTGGATATGAACCGATTCGTCTTGCCAGTGATGTAACCTTAGATAAAGTGACTAAAATTGAAGAACATCGTCATGAATTGCCAGGGATTACCGTTGATGTAGAACCACTTCGCTATTATCCTCATGATACAATGGCTTCTCAACTATTAGGTTATGTAGGGGAAGTGAGTGAAGATGAATTAGCAGAAGCGAAACAAGCTGAGCTAAATGGGACACAAACAGGCGGAACCATTGGACCTGGTACGATTTTAGGCCGTTCTGGTCTTGAAAAAATGTATGATTCCATCTTGCGAGGGGTGGATGGCGGTCGCCAAGTAGAGGTAGATGCAAGTGGTCGTCCAGTAGAAGAAGTTGGTCGTAAACATACTATACCGGGTCGAAATATTCATTTGACCATTGATTTGAATTTACAAAAAGTGGCTGAAAAAGCTGTTTATGACCAATTAGCAGCTCTTAGAAAGCAAGGGATTCCTGCGAAGGGGGCTGCGGTAGTGGCTATGGATCCAAATACAGGAGCTGTCTTGGCTATGGTGAGTGCACCTGGATTTAATCCCAATTGGTTTGCCAAAGGGATTACCACAGAACAGTGGAATCAACTCAATACAGATGCTAATCATCCCTTTGAAAATAAAGTTGTCACTGGCGAATATCCTCCAGGCTCTCCTTTCAAAATTATTACTGGTGCTGCCGCATTAGAATTGAAAAAAGTAACTCCTAATGAGATGATTTACGATAGTGGTAAACACTGGGTTATCGATAAGAGAAATGCAGAAGGGGAAGCTCTTGGATGGCTTGATTTCAATACAGCATTAGCAAAATCAGATAATGTGTATTTTTATGAAATGGGTAATCGCTTAGGCATAGATACTATTGACAAATATGCTAAAATTTTTGGCTTAGGTGAAAAAACAGGGATTAAATTATATGATGAGGGCAGTGGCAACATTGCAAGTCCAGCGTATAAGAAAAAGGTGTTTGATCAAGATTGGTATTTAGGGGAAACTTTTGATGCTGCTATTGGACAGTCTTTCACGTTGGTGACGCCTATACAGATGGCAGTGATGATGTCAGAAATTGCCAATGGTGGTATCCGTTACCAACCATATGTGGTGAGTCGCATTGACAATGCAGATGGAACTCCTGAGGAAATTTTTGGCCCTAAAAAACTAGGTGTATTACAAGTGTCTAAATCTGTTATGGACATTGTACGAAATGCGTTGCGAGATGTAACCTTGGAAGGCGGTACGGCAGGGGAAATTTTTAAAGGCTTATCCTTAGCAGTAGCTGGTAAAACGGGGACTGCCGAAAATGCTACTGGGCGTGACCACGGATGGTTCGTTGCCTATGCGCCCTATGATAAACCTCGTATTGTTGTGGTGGCACTGGTAGAACAAGGCGGCTTTGGTGCTGTGTCTGCTGGGTCTATTGTGCGTCCTATTTTGGAAGAATACTTTCACATTCCGAAACCAGTGGTAGTGCCTGTGAATGGCAAGAAAGAGGATGCTAAGAAAGAGGCGACTCATAGAGATACATCGTCTGAAAAAGAGCAAAAGGTAGACTAGGAGTAACTATGTGGCAGAGAATTATACGTGAATGGGATTGGATTTTGGTGCTAGCCACCATGAGCCTAATCGTCATAGGATGTGTTGTCATTGGCAGTGCAACCCATGTGAATCGAGATGGCTTACACATTACAGGGCTAGTGTCAAAACAATTGCTATTCTTTGGGTTAAATATCATTGCCATTGTAGGTCTGCAATGGTTAGATTATGAACGCTTGCGCCCCTATGCAAAATGGATTTATGGAGCGACCATTGTCATGCTATTAGCGGTTATGGTAGTGGGCACATCTGCCTTAGGGGCACAGCGATGGATTCAGATAGGGCCGATTACGATTCAGCCATCGGAGTTCACCAAATTGATGATGATTATTAGTTTAGCGAATATGCTAGAAAGTCGAGTGGGCAAGTTAAATACATTTAAGGAATTGCTACCTGTATTTCTATTCCTGGGAATTCCAGCCCTCTTGGTGTTTAAGCAGCCAGACCTAGGTACGTCGCTAGTGTATGTGGCCATTTTAGCGGGTATGCTGTTTGTCAGTGGCATTCGGATGCGATTAGTACAAATCATGGTGGGTACTGTGGTGGCATTGCTACCGCTAAGCTGGTTTGTGTTACAAGAATATCAAAAACAGCGGATTATGGTGTTTTTAAATCCTAATGTAGACCCATTTGGTGCGGGATATCATATTATCCAATCTAAAATCGCCATCGGGTCTGGTTTGCTATTGGGTAAGGGTTTGTTTGAAGGCACGCAAAGTCAATTGAATTTTTTGCCAGAAAACCATACAGATTTTATTTTTTCCGTAGTGGGAGAAGAATTAGGCCTTCTGGGTTGTTTTCTCGTTTTGGGATTGCTATTGGTTGTTGTATACCGTAGTTTTTTAATCGCTAAACGATCGGTAGATCCTTTTGGTATGCTGATTGCTACGGGCATTGGCTCTATGCTTTTATTTGAAGTGTTAGTCAATGTAGGGATGACGACAGGTATTATGCCAGTAACGGGCATTCCTTTGCCTTTCATCAGTTATGGTGTGAGTGCCTTAACTACCAACCTATTAAGTATAGGATTATTATTAAATATAGTGATGCGCCAGAAAAAGCGTATGTTTTAATTGTTAGAAAAGAGGCGTATGCCTCTGGAGGTTGTATGATCCAATTAGATCCATCATGGTTACAACATGTGGAAAAACCTGCTCGTTATATGGGTGGGGAATGGAATAGTGTTGCCAAGAATCATTCAGAAGTGGATGTGACTATGGCATTTGGTTTTCCTGATGTATATGAAGTAAGTATGAGCCATTTAGGTATTAAAATATTATATGGCATATTAAATGAACGCCCTGATGTAGCGGCAGAGCGTGTGTTTGCCCCTTGGCATGATATGGAAGCGGAAATGCGTAACCGCAATATACCTTTGTTTTCATTGGAAACAAAAACGCCGATTCAAGACTTTGATTTATTAGGGTTCACATTGCAATATGAAATGTGCTATACGAATATCATTAACATGTTAGATATGGCAGGGATTCCTTTTTATAGTAAGGATAGAGATTTATCATTTCCACTGGTGATTGCAGGCGGTCCCTGTGTGTATAATGTGGAGCCGATGGCAGATATCTTTGATGTTGTGGCTGTGGGAGAGTCAGAAGATTGGATTAATGAATTTGTAGACTTATATAAATCTGAAAAAGCAAAAGGCTTCCCGGGAGGCAAAGTAGAGTTTTTAAAGAAAGCGGCGACCATTGAAGGGACCTATATTCCTAGCTTGTATGAGCCACAATATGCAGAATCAGGCGAATTTGTGGGGATGAAAGTGTTAGCTGAGGAAGCGCCAAAGGTAGTAAAAAAGCGCATCGTAGAAGATATGGAAGCGGCGTACTATCCTACAAAGTTTGTGGTGCCTTATATTGAAATTGTACATGATAGAGCTGTACTTGAGCTATTTAGAGGCTGTTTACGAGGCTGTCGTTTTTGCCAAGCTGGCATGCTATATAGACCAGCTCGGGAACGATCCCCAGAAAAATTGCTACAACTAGCTAAAGATATTATTGCCAACACTGGGTATAATGAAATTTCTTTAATGTCCTTAAGTTCTGCAGATTACTCGAGACTTCCAGAATTAGTAGATATGTTGATGGAGGAATTTAAGGATAAACAAGTAAGCGTTAGTTTGTCATCTTTACGGATTGATGCCTTCTCCATTGATATTGCTAAAAAGGTACAACAAGTCCGTAAAAGTGGATTAACATTTGCCCCAGAGGCTGGATCTCAACGGATGCGTGATGTGATCAATAAAGGGGTTAGCGAAGAAGATTTAATGGCAGCCTGTGAGAATGCCTTTAAATCTGGTTGGAACACCGTGAAATTATACTTCATGATGGGATTACCTACGGAAACTGATGAAGATGTTGCGGGCATTGCGGATTTAGCTTATAAAGTGCTAGATTTACACCGAGACATTACAGGCAAACGGAATGGTAAAGTAACGGTTAGTTGTTCCTTTTTTGTGCCGAAGTCACATTCGCCATACCAGTGGTACGGACAACAAGATGTGGAAGAAATTCATCGGAAACAACGGTACTTAAAATCCCTCATCAACAATCGTAATATTTCCTATCATTATCATGATGGACATACAGGGTATTTAGAAGCCATATTTGCTCGTGGTGATAGACGGTTAACGCCTTCTATTATTGAAGCGTGGAAACAGGGTTGTAAATTTGATGGTTGGACAGAGTATTTTAAATATGATACATGGATACAGGCTTTCAAAGACACTAATATAGATCCAGATTATTATGCTAGACGAGATCGTAGTTTCGAAGAAGCTTTACCGTGGGATCATATTGATGACACGGTAAGTAAAGCGTATTTACAACGAGAATGGGAACGTGCCATAGAGGGTGCCTTAACATGGGATTGTCGTCATAAACCATGCAATGGCTGTAATGCGTGCCCAGAGTTAGGCACACCAATTATTGATTATAAGGAGGGTGGACGTGTTGAGAAAGTTACGTTTGGCCTTACATAAGGGAGAAGAATTGCGATTTTTATCGCATTTAGATTATGCCTCTGCCATAGAGAGAATGATTCGTCGTAGCGGTATTAAAATGGCATACTCCGAAGGATTTAATCCACATATGAAGATAAGCTTTTCCTCTGCCCTCGCATTGGGGATTACGGCGAGCGCTGAATATTGTGATATGGATGTCCTAGAAGAAGGGACCTTAGAAGAATTGATGAGCCGACTTTCACAATCAGCACCAAAAGGGCTAGAAGTGTTAGAAGGACGTTTCATGCCAGATAAAGTGAAAAAAATGATGGCTATTTGCAATTATGCTGTGTATGAAGTCAAAGGTCCTGTTACAGAAGATGTGGATTGGACTGTCTTACTGGAGCCTTTCAACAGTGCAGAAGAAGTGTTGTACGAAAAAGTGACACCTAAGAAAACGAGAACGATTGATGTGAAACATTTCATCAAGGAACCGTTGGTAGCCACTGTACAAGATGGAACTGTGACCATACGTATGGCGATTGGTGTGTACCCAGAGGGGACGATGAAACCAGGCGATATGTGGAAGTTAGGTAAGGATCAATATGGCTGGCCTGTGACGGACAGTTATTCTATTCACCGTGAGGCAATTCTGACGGAAACGGATGGGGCTTGTGTCACACCTTTAGAAGTGGAATGAGGAGAGACGTATGAATCGATTGTATGCCAATGTAATGAAAGAGGAGACCCGTCTTGCCATTGTGGATGAGATGGGGGATTTACAACAAATTATATATGAACGACCACAGCTGTCGAATCGTGTCAATCATATGTATAAAGGAGTCGTGAAAAACGTGCTCCCAGGTATGAGTGCAGCCTTCCTCGACATTGGCATTGGTCAAAATGTGTACTTAAATCTGAAAGAACAAGGGCAACAGAAAAAAGTGCATGTAGGAGAAGTGCTGTTAGTACAGGTCGTGAAAGATGCTATGCTTGGTAAAAGTGCACGTGTCACGACCGATGTTAGTGTAGCCGGTCACTACATGGTGTTATTACCGCAAGACCAACAGATTCATATTTCTAAAAAGATTACAGATCCAGAGCTGCGTCAGTCTTTGAAAGATATGGCACAACCCTATTTAGAACGGGGTGTGGGTTTTATTCTGCGCACTGCGGCCATGGGAGCCAGTCAAGAAGAAATTGCTCGCGATATGGCATACTTGCACCAAACCTGGGAGCATTTGCAAAAACGGTACAAGGTAGCACAAAATGGTACGGAAATCTATGGAGATGCGAACCTTTGGTATCGTGTCATTCGTGATTATGTAGGACCTACAGTAGGAGCTATTATGGTGGATGATGTATCTGCTTATGAGGAGTTGCAACAACTCCTAGGGGCAGGACGATTTGGGAAGCCTGTAGACGTGAGTTTATGGAATCAAAAGGAAGACATTTTTAAGACGCATGGCATTGAAGAACAAATTGATGCGCTGTTAAATCATCGTATTGAGTTGCCGTCGGGGGGCTCTTTGCAGATTGATCAAACAGAAGCGCTCACGGTGATTGATGTAAATTCTGCCCATTACAGTGGTAAGAATGAGCAAGCTGGACAAGTGGCGAAACGAGTGAACCAAGAAGCGGCCCATATGATTGCACGACAATTGCGATTGCGCAATCTTGGTGGTATCATCATTTGCGATTTTATCGATATGCCGAAACAGGATATGGAAGATTTAGTGCAGTTGATGAATCATCTTGTGAAACAGGATCCTATTAAAACGGTAGTATGCGGCATGACCTCTTTAGGATTGCTGGAACTCACACGGAAGCGGGAGCGACAAAGCATTCCCTCCATTCTGTTTGATGCGTGCTCTAGCTGTGGTGGTACAGGGCATGTGTTAAAAGGAGAAACGGTGTATTTACAAATTTTGCGCCGCCTTCGTGAGCTGTATCGATTTGGTCGATTAAAAACAGATGTAGCCATTGTAGTGCACCCAGATGTAGGGGCATTCTTTACGAAACAAGTGTTGGAATCACTACGTACAGAACTGCAAAGAACTATACAGATTGAAAATGATGCGACAATGGGATTAGAAGCCTATTCCCTATTAGCCTTAAGTGATGTATAATAATAAAATTAGTACCAAAAATATTTACAATTCTTTCTATGAAATGTAATATTTTTAAGGGAAAAGTGCTTGGGAATGCCAAGCACTTTTATTGTTATGTACAGGAGGTCCTTGTGTCATACCTTGAAATATTTATTTTATCTGTAGGTCTTGCTATGGATGCCTTTGCCGTTTCTATTTGTAAATCATCACAAATGAAAGATGATCCTACTATGAAAAAGGTTATCTTAGCATTTTTGTTTGGGGGCTTTCAGTGTTTAATGCCTATTATAGGTGCAGCGGTAGGAGCGCAGTTTTCACAGAACTTCGATGAATGGGATCATTGGGTGATATTCATTACCTTAGGCTATTTGGGGATTAACATGATTCGCACCTCTCTCAGTGATGAAGAGGAGGATACATCCTCAGTGGATTGGAAAGAGATGTTAGCGTTGTCCATTGCCACTAGTATCGATGCCCTGGCAGTAGGGGTTACTATTGCACTGTTACATGTGGATGTGTATTTCACATCACTTACAATCGGGGTGATTACCTTCTTGGTATGTCTCGTGGGAATATTCAGTGGATATCATATGATGAAAGCATTCCGTGAAAGAGCGGAAATGGCTGGGGGCGTTATATTGATCTTAATAGGTGTGAAAATATTACTGCAACATTTGGGGTACCTGCCTCGCTAAATCGTCTCTTGCTGTGCTATGTAGCCTGTGGCAATCTTGAGTTATTGGTAAAGGGAAGAGTGCGACACATTCCTTCACAAACGGTATTTCATAATGTTTGTTCAGGAACATGTCGCACTCTTCTAGGGTTTATGCAAATTAGCTAGTAAGGGTCGCCGCGAGGCTACTACGCTCAACTGCGTTCCTCACGGGTTGGAGGCACACCGTGCTCTTCTTGCATTTTTGTAATTTAGGAAGTAAGGAGCGCCACGAGGCTACTACGCGCAACTGCGTTCCTCTGAGGGATTGCTTTGGAAAATCGCGGTACATTCCGATCTGAACTGATACAGTGGTAGGTCTGCTCCGGGACATGTAGCGCTTTTTTGCGTTTGAGATATTTAGGTAATTACAGCGTCACAGTACATTTTAACTCCTCTTAGATTCTTCTAATGAGACAAAAAAGTGCTTGACGGAATGTGCTTGGTGGTTTATAATAATCGAGTATTCACTTGGAGAGGTGTCCGAGCGGCTTAAGGAGCATGATTGGAAATCATGTGTGCGGTGATACCGTACCGAGGGTTCAAATCCCTCTCTCTCCG
>QWCZ01001104.1_pt1 | contig 24972 bp, 26 predicted proteins | sample 1972651 | NCBI WGS metagenome assembly QWCZ01 (sample SAMN09866695, study PRJNA288562) | Human oral metagenome isolate pre1_saliva, whole genome shotgun sequencing... | isolation source: mouth | host: Homo sapiens | place: USA: California
AAAAAAGCATGGTATTGACAGATGATTTCACTGCTTTTAGAGGATATGACCTTTGAACAGGATATAAGAGAGCTTTTAATGGCATTTTATCCCGGTGAAAAGTATATTTATACAGACGATACGGCATTGTTAAGGCTTCACTTATATAAGAAAGAGCAAGAGTATCATATAAGTATAAATACGGAAAGTGAAGCCATAGAGTTTTGTTCAAAGATAAAAGATACCAAGTTTGATACAAAAAATGAGTTAAAAAGAAATATCTATATCAATCTTTTAAAACTAGGAAACAAAGAGTTGCCTTGGGGTACACTTACAGGTATAAGACCTACAAAGATAGTGATGGATCTGCTTGAAAAAAATATGCCTCTTGAAGAAATAAAAAGACATCTCAAAGAGGTATATCTGGTAGGCGATAAGAGAATGAATCTTTGCATAGATACGGCTTTTAAAGAGTTCAACATTCTAAAAAAGATTGATTACAAAGACGGCTACAGCCTTTATATAGGTATACCGTTTTGTCCTACAAGATGCCTTTACTGTTCTTTTACTTCCTATTCTATTGCACAGTGGAAAAAGGATACGGATACTTATGTGGAGGCACTTTGTAAGGAGCTTGTTGCCGTATCAAAGATGTATAAGGGCAAGAAACTTCAAACAATATATATGGGAGGCGGAACACCTACTTCACTTGAAGGTTATCAGCTGACCAAAATTTTGGATACAGTAAAGACAAACTTCGACCTTTCAAATCTTTTGGAGCTGACTGTAGAGGCCGGAAGACCTGACAGTATAACAAAAGAAAAGCTGGTTGCGCTCAGAGATATGGGAGTAAATCGTATCTCTATAAATCCACAGACTATGCAGCAAAAGACTTTGGATTTGATAGGCCGAAAGCACACTGTAGAGGATATCTGTAACAGTTTCAAACTGGCAAGAGAGGTGGGCTTTACAAATATAAATATGGACTTTATTATCGGACTTAACGGTGAGACATTGTCTGATATAAAGGACAGCTTTGCAAAGGTAAAACTCTTTTCGCCCGAGTCGATTACCATACATTCGTTGGCGCTCAAAAGAGCCGCCAGATTAAACACCGAAAACAAAAGAGAAATTATGGACAATGATTTGATGCTTTCTATGATTGATGTGGCAACAGATACCTGCAATGAGCTGGGACTTGCGCCTTACTATTTGTATCGTCAAAAAAACATGGCGGGAAACCTTGAAAATATAGGTTTTTCAAAGCCCGGGAAAGAATGTCTTTACAATATATTGATTATGGAAGAAAAACAGACTATCATAGCTTGTGGCGCGGGTACTTCAAGCAAGATTGTTTTTGGAGACGGCAGAATCGAGCGAATCGAAAATGTAAAGGACCCGAAATTATATATTGAAAGACTTGATGAAATGATAGAAAGAAAGGAAAATATGCATGGCATTGATTAAAAAAAGTGTCACCGGAATGAAGGATATTCTTCCTGAAGAGATGTTTATCAGAGATTATTTGATAAATATTATTAAAAAAACATACGGAAGCTTCGGCTTTACCTCTATAGAGACTCCGGCTATGGAGCATATAGAAAATCTTCTCAGTAAGCAAGGCGGTGACAACGAAAAGCTTGCCTCTTGCCAGATATTATTCAAACAATCAGGCAAATCTTCCGAATCCTTTTAAGGCATTGCAGATAGGTAATGTATACAGAGCCGACAGACCTCAAAAGGGCAGATTCAGACAGTTCACACAGTGTGATATAGATATTCTTGGAGAAGCTTCAAATCTTGCGGAAATAGAGCTGATACTTGCAACTACAAAGGCACTCAGTGAGATAGCAAAGGGCAAGCACTTTACTGTAAGAATAAATGACAGAAGAATCCTTATGGCTATGGCACTTTATGCAGGTTATGACGAGGATAATATAGGTAATGTATTTATAATCCTTGACAAGATGGATAAAATAGGCATGGACGGTGTAAAAAAAGAACTGACAGAGCTTGACGGCGAGGAAAAATGTTCAAAATATCTGAACCTGTTTGAAGGGCTTAAAGATAATACTGAGGCTGTTTTATCGTTAAAAGATAAGCTTAACGGATTTATTGAAGACGGAGTACTTGACAGTCTTTGTGAAATAATGGATACGGTGCTTGAAGTAAATACAAATGATTTTTCACTTGTATTTGACCCTACCTTGGTTCGCGGTATGGGCTACTACACCGGAACAATATTTGAAGTCAGCATGGAAGGATTTTCAGGTTCAGTTGCCGGAGGCGGCAGGTATGACAAGATGATTGGAAGATTCACAGGTAACGATACACCTGCCTGCGGATTTTCTATAGGTTTTGAGCGTATCATCACAATACTTTTGGATGCAGGCTTTAAGATTCCTGATGAGAGCAGGAAGATTGCTTTCTTATATGAAAAGAATATAGACGGCAATGTTTTAAAGGACATATTAAAGGAAGCCGCATCACTTCGTGAAGCCGGAAATATTGTACTGGTTTCAAAGATGAATAAGAATAAGAAGTTCCAAAAAGAAGGACTTGAAAAACAGGGCTATACGGAGTTTAAGGAATTTTATAGAGAAGCCTTAAAATAAATACAGTTAGGAGATAAAAATGGCAGAATCAATGCTTGGCTTAAAGAGAAGTCATAGATGTGCAGAGGTGGTAAACGCACCGCTTGAAAGTGAAGTTACCGTAATGGGATGGGTTCAAAAGAACCGTAATAAGGGAGGAATCATATTCTGTGACCTCAGAGACCGTTCGGGAATATTGCAGATAATATTTGAAGAGGACGAGTGCGGAAGTGAAGTGTTTAATAAGGCTATGAAGCTTAAACAGGAGTTTTGTATAGCCGTAACCGGAATCTTGAAGAAAAGAAGCGGAGCTTTCAACGAGTCACTTGCTACAGGTGAGCTTGAGGTAAGAGCAACAGGACTTAGAATACTTTCAGAGTCCGAGACACCTCCTTTCCATATCGAAGAAGATTCAAAGACTAAGGAAGAACTAAGATTAAAGTACAGATTCCTTGACCTTAGAAGACCTGATCTTCAAAGAAATCTTATGGTCAGAAGTAAGGTGGCTACAACTACAAGAAACTTCCTTGCAGAGAACGGATTTTTGGAGATTGAAACTCCTACACTTATAAAGAGTTCACCTGAAGGTGCAAGAGATTACCTTGTACCAAGCCGTGTATATCCGGGAAGCTTTTATGCACTTCCACAGTCACCACAGCTTTTTAAGCAGCTTTTGATGGTATCGGGATATGACAGATACTTCCAACTTGCAAGATGTTACAGAGATGAGGATTTAAGAGCCGATCGTCAGCCTGAGTTCACACAGATAGATATGGAACTTTCATTTGTAGATGTTGACGATGTTATAGATGTAAATGAGAGACTCTTACAAAGACTGTTTAAGGATGTACTTAATATTGATGTAAAGCTTCCGATTCAAAGAATGACATGGCAGGAAGCTATGGACAGATTCGGTTCGGACAAGCCTGACCTCAGATTCGGTATGGAATTAAAGGATGTTTCGGATATTGTAAAAGACTCCGAGTTTGCCGTATTTAAGAATGCACTTGCAAACGGCGGAAGCGTTCGCGGTATCAATGCAAACGGACAGGCAGGTATGCCGAGAAAGAAAATAGACGCTCTTGTTGAGTTTGTAAAGAGTTATAAGGCAAAGGGACTTGCATATATGGCTGTTGAAGCTGACGGAAGTATCAAGTCGTCATTTGCAAAGTTTATGAAGGAAGAAGAGATAGAAGGCTTAAAGAAGGCACTTGATGCAAAGCCCGGAGATATGCTTTTCTTTGCCGCAGACACCAATAAGATAGTTTGGGATACACTTGGAGCTTTGAGAGTTGAGCTTGCAAACCAGCTTGGACTTTTAAAGAAAGATGACTACAGATTCCTCTGGGTTACAGAGTTCCCTCTGCTTGAGTGGTCGGATGAAGAGAACAGATTTAAGGCAATGCATCACCCGTTCACCGCTCCTATGGATGAGGATTGGCAGTATATCAACTCGGATCCGGGCAGAGTGAGAGCAAAAGCATACGATATAGTACTTAACGGTACGGAGATCGGAGGAGGTTCGGTAAGAATCCATCAGGCCGATATCCAGTCAAAGATGTTTGATGTGCTCGGACTTTCAAAAGAAGTTGCAAATGAAAGATTCGGATATCTTTTGGAGGCATTTAAGTACGGTGTTCCGCCTCACGCAGGCCTTGCATACGGTCTTGACAGAGTGGTAATGCTTATGGTAGGTGCGGACTCTATAAGAGATGTAATTGCCTTCCCTAAGGTTAAGGACGCATCGGATCTTATGACAAATGCACCTGATAAAGTGGATGATGCACAGTTAAAGGAACTTGGAATAAAGATAGAAGAAAAATAATACATAGGTCTGCTGATTTGGAGATTATATGGAAGATATAAAAATATTGGTGGTGGATGATGAAGCCAGAATGAGAAAGCTTGTAAAAGACTTTCTAAGCATTAAGGGCTACATAGTGTTGGAAGCACAAGACGGAGAAGAGGCACTTAAGGTATTTGACGCCAACAAGGATGTCAAACTGATACTTTTGGATGTGATGATGCCGAAAATGGATGGCTTTGAAGTCTTGGAGGCCATAAGACAGTATTCAAAAGTACCTGTTATGATGTTGACTGCCAGAAGTGAAGAAAGAGATGAGCTTGAAGGGTATAAGCTCGGTGTGGATGAATATATCACAAAGCCGTTTTCTCCAAAGATACTTGTGGCAAGAGTTGAAGCCGTACTTAGAAGGACTGTCGGCGAAGCCGAGGACAGGCTGATTGCAGGTGCCATAGAGATAGATAAAGTTGCCAGAAGTGTATATATCGACAAAAAGCCTGTGGATTTAAGCTTTAAAGAATATGAACTTTTAACATATTTTATTGAAAACAAAGGAATTGCGCTGTCCAGAGAAAAAATTTTAAGCTCCGTATGGAACTATGACTATTTCGGTGACGCCAGAACCATTGATACTCATGTAAAAAAACTTCGTGCAAAAATGGGTGAGCGAGGCGACTATATAAAGACTGTATGGGGCATGGGCTATAAGTTTGAAATCACACCATGATTAAATATAGATAAGGAGTCAATATGACAAAGATAAGAACAAGATATGCACCAAGTCCAACAGGAAGAATGCATGTTGGAAATCTTAGAACTGCATTGTATGCATACTTGATTGCAAAGCACGCAGGAGGAGACTTCCTGCTTAGAATAGAAGATACCGATCAGGAAAGATATGTAGAGGGTGCTACGGAGATAATATATAATACACTTAAAGAAACAGGTCTTACACATGATGAAGGTCCTGATAAGGACGGTGGCTGCGGCCCTTATGTACAGAGTGAAAGACAAAAAGAGGGTATTTATCTGAAGTATGCAAAAGAGCTTATAGATAAGAAGCAGGCTTATTATTGCTTTTGCACTCCTGAGCGTCTTAACTCACTTCGCTCAAATGTAAACGGTGAAGAGATAATGAAGTATGACAAGCATTGCCTGTCACTGTCTGAGGAAGAGATAAGAAAAAATCTTGAAATGTGGTAGATGACCACCTTATGGGTATCACACATGTAGTAAGAGGAAACGAGTATCTTTCATCTTCGCCTAAATACAACAGACTTTACGAGGCGTTCGGTTGGGAAATCCCTACATATGTACACTGTCCTCTTATAACAAATGAGGAGCATAAGAAGCTTTCAAAAAGAAGCGGTCATTCATCATTTGAGGATTTGATAGAGCAGGGATATGTTGCCGAAGCTATTGTAAACTTTGTGGCACTGCTTGGATGGTCTCCTGAAGATGACAGAGAGATATTCTCACTTAAAGAGCTTGTTGAAGCCTTCGATTATAAGCATATTTCAAAGTCACCTGCCGTTTTTGATATGGTAAAACTTTCATGGATGAACGGTGAGTACCTTAAAAAGATGGATGAAGAAGATTTCTTTAAGCTTGCAAAGCCGTATATCGACAAGGTCATCACAAAGCCGCTTGATATAAGAAAGATCGCAAATATGGTAAAGACAAGAATAGAGGTTTTACCGCAGATTGCAGACCATATAGATTTCTTTGAGAAGCTTCCTGATTACGACATATCAATGTACACACATAAGAAGATGAAGACAAACTCTGAGAATTCACTTGCACTTTTAAAAGAGGTATTGCCTATTTTGGAAGCTGCAGATGACTACTCAAATGACAATCTTTTTAATATACTGTCAGCATTCGGCAAAGAGCATGAGTATAAGACAGGATTTATTATGTGGCCGATAAGAACCGCACTTTCAGGAAAGCAGATGACTCCTGCAGGTGCTACTGAGATTATGGAAGTTCTCGGAAAAGATGAATCAATAAGAAGGATTAAGATTGGAATTGACAAATTACAGCAGTAATCAAAAAAAGGCCATAGAACATGGGGCAGGTCCCCTGATGGTATTGGCAGGACCCGGCTCCGGAAAGACCTTCGTTATCACACATAGAATAAAATATCTTATAGAGGGGCCGGGTATAAACCCGGCCCATATTTTAGTTGTAACCTTTTCAAGAGCGGCTGCAAAAGAGATGAAAGACCGATTTGAAAAACTCTATTCAAAAAGTCCCGTTACATTCGGAACTTTCCATTCGGTTTTCTTTAATCTCTTGAAAACGGCTTACGGGTTTAACTCCGAGCAGATAGCCTCAGATGAGTTAAGGTATACCCTTATTAAAGAACTTATAAAAAGAAACTCTATAGAAAATGAGGATATAAATACACTTGCCGGCAATCTGTTAAATGAGATAGCACTTGTAAAACAGGACAATATCAGTATAAAAAACTACTACTCAAACAGCATATCAAGTGATACCTTCAAAAAAATCTACAGTGATTATGAAAGTGAACTTGAGGCAAGAGGAAAGCTTGACTTTGAAGATATGCTCTCACTTACCTATGAGCTTTTAAGTGAAAGAAGTGATATTTTAAAAGCCGTTCAAAACAGATATCGCTACATACTGGTAGACGAGTTTCAGGATATCAACTTCTTACAGTACAATATAATAAAGCTGATGGCAGGTGAGAAACAAAATATAACGGTAGTAGGCGATGATGACCAGTCCATCTACAGATTCAGAGGAGCAAGGCCTGAGATAATGCTCGGTTTTGAAAGAGATTTCAGGAATGTAAAAAAGGTTTTTCTGGATATAAATTTCAGATCAAGCACACAGATTGTGAATGCTTCCACCAAGCTTATATCTTTTAACAGTAAGAGATTTCCAAAAACTTTTAAGGCAAAGAACGGAGACGGTGCGCCCGTATCCTTGATAGAGTTTAAAAATCCTTTTCTTGAAGTAAACTCTATAATAAAGGATATTAAGGATTATATAAAATCGGGTCAGGATATAAACAATATAGCCGTACTTTATCGAACCAACCTTTCACCGAGACTTTTGATAGAACGGCTTATGCGAAACAATATTCCTTTTACTATCAGAGATGCCATACCGAATTTATTTGACCACTGGGTGGCAAAGGATATTATCTCATATATAAAGCTTGCTATAAATATGGGAGATAAAAGTGATTTGCTTCGCATCTCAAACAAACCGAACAGGTATATAAGCAGAGATTCGCTTTCCTCTTCAAGAGCAAATATAGAGACACTTTTTGACTACTACGATGATAAAAGTTATATGATAAAAAGAATAGTGGAACTTAGAGAGCATTTAAGGACTATAAAGAATCTTAAACCTGCTACAGCCCTAAGATATATAAGAAATGTGGTCGGCTATGATGAATATATAGAGGAGTACTGTGATATGAACGGCGTTGAAAGCGATGACTGCTACAGTATACTTGGAGATCTTGAAAACAGTGCCGCAGAGTACAACAACTTTAATGACTGGTTTGTACATATGGATGAGTACAAAGATGAGCTTATAGAGGCAAGAAAGAAGTCAAATGAAAACGATAAAGGTGTAAGGCTTATGACTTTTCATTCATCAAAGGGGCTTGAGTTTGATATAGTATATATAATTGATGTGAATGAGGGCAGTGTACCTTACAAGAAGGCAAAGGGAGTTGATGAGATTGAAGAAGAAAGAAGAATGTTTTATGTTGCAATGACAAGAGCAAGAAAAAAGCTCTTTATATGTTATTGCGTAGAAAATTTCGGAAAATCTATCGGCAAATCCGACTTTGTCATAGAGCTTTCCTCCAAATCTAAGTAAGGGATATATATGATTAAAAAATTCAGTCATTCACTGCGTGTGAAGATAACTCTTATAATACTGCTCCTTATTTCCATACTGCTTTTGTCTATCGGAATTTTAAATAATTACGGTCTGACCTGGTATTATCAGAATGAAAAGGTCAGTGAAATACATGAAGCATATCTTAAACTGGATAATGAAGTAAAAAAGCTTTCAGAAGACGGACAGACTATTATCGGAGAAAGTGAAGACAGTGGGTCAGTTGTCAATGAGAGTGTATCAAATATTGTATTGGATTACTCAAACAAGCACAATATAACTATCGCTTTGGTGGATTCAATGACGAATAAGGCGATATACTCTTCTCAACGAGAGGGAGATATGTTACTTGACAGAATACAGGAAGGCTTTATAGGTAATAAAAATATTAAAAAGAAAGATATCCTGTATAAAAGTGACAACTATACTATAATACTTCACAATACACAAAAAAACAGTTCTTTTATAGAAGGTTTCGGATATTGCAGTGACAATCAGACCATTGTTATAATGTCCACACCTGTAGCGGGACTTAAAGAGAGTGTGAATATCTCAAACAAGTTTCTTATATATGTTGCCGTTATAGGATTTTTTATAACGGTAATAATTACCTTCCTTATCACAAAGATGATTACAAGCCCTATACTTCAACTGGCGGAAATCTCAAATAAGATGGGAAAGCTTGACTTTACCGCCAGATATGAGGGTAAGAGAAGCGATGAAATACAAACTCTCGGTCAAAATATGAACTATATGTCCGACAGATTAAAAAAGGCCATAAGCAAACTTCAGGAAGCCAATGAGGTGCTGAAAGAGGATATAAAGAGAAAAGAAGCCATTGATGAGATGAGAAAGGATTTTATAGCCAATGTATCACATGAGTTAAAGACGCCTATTGCACTGATACAAGGATATGCGGAAGGGCTTAATGAAGGACTATGTGAGGATGAGGAGAGCAGAAAGTACTATACCGAAGTCATTATGGATGAGAGTGAAAAGATGAACAAGATGGTAAAGCAGCTTCTAACACTATCATCACTTGAGTCTGGAAACAGTATATTACATAAAGAAGACTTCAATATGACCTCACTGACAGAGGGTGTTTTAAGTTCCATATCTATTCTTATCGGTGAAAAAAATGTGGAAGTTGATTTTGATACTTCAAAGGATATATTTTTATATGCCGATGAGTTTAAGATAGAGGAGGTTGTCACAAACTATATAAGCAATGCCATTCACCATGTTAACGATAACGGTACTATAAAAATTGATGTATCTGAGGATGAAAGTAATGTATATTTTAGTGTATACAATACAGGCAATCAAATACCTGAAAAAGATTTGGCCAATGTATGGGAGAAGTTTTTTAAGGTGGACAAGGCTCACTCAAGAAGCTATGGAGGCAGCGGTATAGGACTTTCTATAGTAAAGGCAATAGTCGAAGCTCATGGCGGAGCTGTAAAAGTAGTCAACAAATCTGACGGAGTGGAGTTTGGTTTTAAAATACCAAGGATGAAAGAATGACAATTGATGAGTTTAACAATAAAAACGGATATACACAAAGATACGGATTTACAACAGGTACAACAGCAACCGCTGCAGCAATAGGTGCGGCATATCTGTACCTTAAAAAAGAAAAGCGGATTGTGGATGTGGATTTACCTTACGGCATAACACTTAGTATTCCGATAGAGTACTCAAAAGTGGAAAATAACGAATATATCTGTTGTGTAAGAAAGGATGCCGGAGACGACCCTGATGTTACAGACGGCATCATGATAAGCACTAAATTGGAATTTATAAAGGGTGATAAGCTTGAATTTCACTTTTTTGCAGGCGAGGGAGTCGGTACATTTACAAAAAACGGTCTTGCACTGCCAAAGGGTGAACCAGCCATAAACCCTGTTCCAAGGCAAATGATGATTGACCATCTGAGTAAAATTTTTGCAGAGAATAACCTGACCGGAACGGTAAACATTACAGTTATGGTTGAAAACGGTATGGAGGTTGCAAAAAAGACCTTTAATGAAAGGCTCGGAGTAATCGGAGGTATCTCAATACTCGGTACTTCAGGTATGGTCTTGCCTATGAGTAAGACTGCACTGCTTGAAACGATAGAAGCGGATATAAAGTTCAGAATACAAAATTCGGATACAAATACCGTATATATGTCACCCGGAAATATAGGTGCGAAATACTTGGAGAAAAATTTTGCTACAGACGCTTCTACAGTTGCAATTATAAGCAACTTTATAGGCGAGAGTATTGACTATGCCATATCACATGATGCAAAAAAGATAGTGCTTTGCGGAGATATGGGAAAGCTGATAAAGCTTTCAGGCGGCATAATGAATACACATTCAAATGATTCGGATTCAAGGCTTGAACTTTTGCTTGCGGCAGTTATAAAAGATGTACTTTGTGATGATGAAATGGACTTTTCTTTGCTGACGCCGATTCTATTAGATATCTTAAAGCAAAAGACCACGACTGCAGCCATCGCCATAATAAAAGAATATAAATTGGAGAGATGTTTTGATATAATTGCAGAGAAGATGCTTTATTATGCATATAATCGTGCATTTAAGGCGGAAATATTCTATCATAAGAATAAATTTGCAAGTATTGACGAGTTCAAAAAGAACTTACAAATAAGAATTATTGCATTCAGCGATAATGAAACGGTAATAGATACAGGAGAAGAAAATGAGTAAATTATATGGAGTAGGTGTAGGTCCGGGAGATCCCGACCTTATGACTGTAAAGGCTTTAAACGCTATAAAAAAATCAAAAGTTATATGTTTTGCAGGTAAAAGTGAAGATACGTCAATCGCTTTTAATATTGCAAAAAAGGCAATGCCTGAGATAAACAAAAAGAAAAAAGTATGTATTGACTTTCCGATGACTAAAAACCAATATGTGCTTGAAGAGTCACATTCAAAGATATCCTCTCAAATCAAGGAGCTTTTAAAAGAAGGTGATGTGGCACTTCTTACACTTGGCGATCCGGGAATTTATGCCACATATTCATATATTGCACAAAGGCTTAGAGCTGATGATATAAAGGTTGTCACTATACCGGGAATTACATCTTTCAGCGCTGCGGCTGCAAAGCTTGGAATACCGCTTACCTTGGCGGATGAAGAACTTCATGTTATTCCTTCATCATATTCTTTTGAGGAAGCCTTCAGTCTGAAAGGTACTTTGGTACTTATGAAGTCGGGAAAGAGTTATGAAAGTCTGGTATCATATATACGAGAAAATAAGCCGCATTGTGATGTATACATGGTGGAAAATTGCGGTATGGAAAATGAAAGACTTTTTGTGGGGGCAAATAATCTTCCTGAAACAAGCGGATATTTTACAACAATTATAGTAAGGGGACTGAAATGAAAAAAATTTATATAGTAGGTATGGGACCGGGTAAGTATGATCAGATGACAATAGAGGCTGTTAAGAAGATAGAAGAAAGTGATGTTGTCATAGGATATACGGTGTATACAGATCTTATAAAGGAGATTTGGCCTGATAAAAACTGTCTTTCAACTCCTATGACAAAGGAATATGACAGATGTGTGCTTGCTTTTGAAGAGGCGAATAAGGGAAAAACAGTGGCACTTGTCTGCTCGGGAGATGCAGGAGTCTACGGCTTATCGGGACTTATGCTGGGCATAGCTCCGCAGTATAAAGAAGTTGAGGTAAAGACTGTAGCCGGTGTAACTGCTGCACTTTCAGGCGCTGCACTTATAGGAGCACCGCTGATACACGATTTTGCGGTAATCAGCCTTAGCGATCTTTTAACACCTTGGGAAAAGATAGAAAAGAGACTTGAATGTGCCGCAATAGGAGATTTTTGTATCTGTCTTTATAACCCCGGCAGCAAAAAGCGTGCAGACTACCTTGAAAAAGCCTGTGAAATACTTTTAAAGCATAAAGATGCTTCTACTCCATGTGCAATAGCAAAGAATATAGGAAGAGACGGAGAGGAATATACCGTCTATACCTTAAATGAATTAAAAGATATTAAAGCCGGAATGTTTGAAACCGTATTTATAGGCAATTCAATGACGAAGGTAATTGATAACAAGCTTGTAACTCCAAGAGGATATACCAATGAGTAAAATCCTGATATTCGGAGGTACTACAGAGGGTAGAGAACTTGCAACGGTATGTGATAAACTGAAACTGGATACAATACTTTGTGTTGCTACAGAGTACGGCAGAGAAGTTTTACCACAGTTTCATTATGTAAAGGTCAGTGAAAAAAGACTGAATACAGATGAAATAACCAACCTGATAGAAGAAAATCAGATTGACTGTGTTATAGATGCCACTCATCCCTATGCTTATGAGATTTCAAAGAATATACTTGCCGCTATAAAGTCTCTCTCAAAAGAGGTTAAATTTTTCAGAGTAAAAAGAGAGTCTATGGATGTTACTAAAGGACATAATCTTGAGTTTAATTCAAATAATGAGGCTATAGAATACCTTTTAAATACAAAGGGAAATATACTCCTTACAACAGGCAGCAAGGAAATCTCACAGTTTGCTAAACTTTGTGACCGTATATTTGCAAGAGTACTCCCAAGTGTGGATTCTATAAATGCCTGTATAAATGCAGGTGTGGCATCTAAAAATATAATAGCTATGCAAGGTCCGTTTTCAAGAAACCTGAATGAAGCAATAATAAAGGAATTACACTGTAAGTATCTTGTTACAAAGGTTTCAGGCAAGAGCGGCGGCTTTGATGAGAAGATAGAAGCCTGTGAGAACACAGGTTGCATACCTGTAATTATATTGCCGCAATCAGAGGATGCAGGAATAAGCCTTGATGAATGTATACAAAATATAAAAAATCTTTAATAAGGAAAAAGTATGAATATAAATCTGGTAGGAATAGGGCTTGGTAATCCCGAGCTTCTAACAAAAGCGGCCTGTAATGCTATATCAAAATCCGATATTGTGATAGGTGCAAAAAGAATAGTAGACAGTATAAGGTCAGACTTTGTCGGTAAGAAGTTTTTTTTGGAATATAATACAGAAAAGATAGCAGATATAATAAACTCAAATACAGGAAGTGAAATCGCTGTAATATTTAGCGGTGATATTTCACTTTTTAGCGGCGGTTCTAAACTGTTTGAAAGATTGAAAGCTTTTAAGAACTGTAAGATAAATACATTCCCGGGAATATCAAGTCTAAGCTATCTATGTGCAAAGACAAATATTGATATATCTAAGGTTAAGATATTATCATTTCACGGAAAAGATGAGCTTTTATATCATAATATCGACTCAAACGAGTATACATTTATAATCACATCAAAAGGTGAGGGAGCAAAGGAAATCTGTAGAAAACTTATAAGATTCGGATTTTTTGACCTTGATGTTACACTTGGTGAAAATCTCTCCTATGATGATGAAAGAATCACTAACGCAAAACCCGGTGAATTCCTTGATATGGATATATCTGATTTAAACTGTATGATCATATATAATCCTGACAGTGAAAAATCTATAAGTTTCGGTCTTCATGATGAAGTATTTGCAAGGGACAAAGTGCCAATCACAAAGTCTGAAGTAAGAGCTGTGATTTTAAGTAAGCTTAATATAAGCTCGGACAGTATTTGCTATGATATCGGTGCAGGCAGCGGCTCTGTAAGTATAGAGATGGCAGGACTTGCCTATGAGGGTAAAGTCTATGCTGTAGAGAAAAATCCGGTGGCTGTCGAGCTTATAAAAAAGAATATACATAATTTCAATGCTGAAAATATAGAGCTTATTTTTGCCAAAGCACCTGAGGGTTTGGAACATATCCTTGAGGCGGATAAGATATTTATAGGCGGAAGTGGGGGCGAGATGAATGCTGTAATGGATATGATATTTGCTTCACAAAAGCATCCTACAATAGTCATCTCAGCCATCACTTTAGAGACTGTTGCACAGATAACTGATATTTTAAAAAAGGCCAAAGAGTACGGCTATGATACGGAGGTGACTGCAATCAATGTTTCAAAGTCAAAGGAAGTCGGTCCCTACAATATGATGATGGCACAAAACATGGTATTTATAGCAAAGCTTTGGTAGATAAATAACGGGTATAGGTGATGGAAGAAATAAAGTCATATTGGTACAAGTTACAAAAAGAGTATGAAAGTAAGTATAATGAAAAATTTATGAAGGATTTTGAAAAGTCAAAGGGATATCTTCAAAAAATGGAAAGCTGTCTTCAAAAAAGACTTGATAATAATCCATTTAATATTGATGCTGTCTGTACACTTGCCTCTGTCAGACTGACTCTTCGATATGCCGAGAGTGATTGCGGTAAGCTGTTAGAAGATTTTTTAGATAAGTTTTTTAACAGCTTGGATGACATACAAAAGTCAAGGCTGTATACAAATATTGCATTTTATGAGGACAACTCTCCGCTTTGTCTGAAATACCTTAATATGGCATACAAGCTGAAATCACCTTTTATAGAGACATATAGGGGACTTGGAGAGTATCACTTCAGTCAATATCAGGACAATGACTCACCTAACAGTCTGTTTCTTGGTAAAAAATATTATAAGATTGCAATGGATATGACAGGAAGCTATGAAGATACTTTCAGTTATGCCGTATGTTTATATGAGCTTAAGGAGTATAAACAGGCTAGGGATATATTCACAGACCTGCTAAGGCGGTATCCAAACAGAATGAGACTGTTATTAAGCATTGCTTATTGTGAAATATTTTTAGGAAATAAGGAGAGTGCAAAAAGATATTTGGAGCAGGTAAAACCTTATGAAGACAGTAACTATTCTTTAAATACAGACAATATTTCAGAGTGTGATATCTTTGACGCCTACTATGTAATGGATGAGTATGATATCTTTTTAAAATACCTTAATGATGAAGATGTATATACATATTATTCTATTTCGGACTGGGACTATTATTTTTATGCTCTTTGGATAAATGATGAAAAGGACTTCTTTAATAAACTTGTAGAAGAAAATCGCAAATATTTTAAGGATGCCGTCAAAGAAGCAAAAGAAGATGATGATTATGAAAGTACTCAGGACAAAGAAGAAACGCTTAAAGCGTGGGAGAGAGATGCCTGTTATTTTGAGGAAATGATATCCCGTATAAAATCAGGTATAAAAAAGCCTAAAATAAAGCTTTCACTGTATCCGGAGTATTCATGCTATTTGACAGACTGTGTGGTGCATAAGTTTTAGACTTTGAAATAAATTATTAAAAAGATCATGGAATTATGAGTTATTATGATTCCGTGATTTTTTATTTTAAGTCAAGTAGTATACCCAAGGGGGTTTTAGTATAATTTTATAAATATTTGCCCTTTATATGACATAAAAACACATAAAACGTTAAGTAAGCCTAACTATCTGAATATTTTTATGTCATTTTTATTATAAATACAGAAATTATACTTGATTTTAAAGTAATATCGTGGTATTCTAAGCATCGTTGTACATGGATTTTATGTTTCGACATAGGAAGTTGGGTGAGAATCCCACACAGGAACGCTACTGTGATAATAATAGATCCCATATACCACTGCCAAAAGCGGGAAGGTCAGATCTTTCGATATCTTTATCGGAATTTAAGTCAGGATACATCTGTGTACTGATATATATGGAATTTTTCGATCTCAAAAATATCCGGTTAATTTTATAGTTAGGTTTAAGATACTGTTTTTATAGTGTCTTGATTTTGTATGTAAATAAACTGTATACAATGAGTTTCGAACCCATTGTGTACAGTTTTTTTGTAGGAGGTTTTATGGCACATCAGCATGGTGGATATTATTCCATAGACTTATACGCTTTTCATTCAAAGCTTAAGGGGATAAATCCCGAGTTTAAGTTAATATCCGCTTTAGTTGCACTCATTTTGACAATTACATTAAACAATATATACGTCAGTGCTTATGCTTTTATTACCATGTTTTTTGTAAGTGTTTTGCTTGGCGGCATGGATGCAAAAGAGTATCTATCAATGTTTATAGCACCTTTCAGTTTCATAGTTTTAGCAAGTATCGGTATTGCACTCGGACTGTCTTTTCACGAAAACGGAGACTTTAATTTAAGGCTTGGAAGCCTGTATATCTATACTTCAAAAGCTCAGATTGTAATGACTCTCAAACTTGTAATAAAGGTGTTTGCCTGTGTAAGTATTATGCAAAGCCTGATACTTTCCACAATGCCTTATGAGATAATAAATGCTCTCAGAAATATGCATTTGCCGAAACTTTTGGTGGAGCTTATGAATCTTATATACAGATTTATATTCATACTTATAGAAAGCTATATGAATATGCAAAACTCGGCAACTTCAAGGCTTGGCTATAGAAACTTCAAAACCTCAATGACAAGTTTCGGAAATATTGCAAGTAATATACTTATAGTATCACTGAAAAAGGCCAACGCATACTATACGGCCATGGAAGCAAGATGCTTTGACGGAGATCTGAATTTTTTACAGGATGAAAAGAGACTGTACGTCAAGAATTTATTGGCAGTGTTTTTGTTTGTATTATTTATGTTTGTTATATGGATTGTCAGTTTAAAGCTTAAGTTTCCATTTGCAGTATAGTTTTAACATAAGGAGATTGGTTATATGAACGATGTAATATTAAAAGCTGAGAATATTCATTATTCTTATGATAGTGAAAAAGAAGCTCTAAAGGGTGTTTCCCTTGATATACATGAAAAAGAACGTTTGGTTATCCTGGGTGCAAACGGCTCCGGAAAGTCGACATTTTTCTTAAATATCAACGGGGTATTAAAGCCTGAGAGCGGAGAGGTTTATTATAAGGATAAGCTTATAGATAAATCAGGTATAAAAGAGCTTCGAAAAAATGTCGGTATAGTTTTTCAGGATGCCGACAATCAGATAATAGCCTCAAGCGTAAGGGCTGAGGTAAGCTTCGGTCCTATGAATCTAGGCCTTGATAAAGAAGAAGTTAAAAAAAGAGTTGATGATGCGCTAAATTATATGAATATTCATCATTTGATAGACAGACCGCCTCATTATCTAAGCGGAGGCGAGAAAAAAAGGGTCAGTATTGCAGATATTATCGCCATGGACTCAAAGATAATTATTTTTGATGAGCCTACCGCGTCACTTGATCCGAAAAATGTCGCTATATTTGAAGATGCTCTTGATAAGATGAGCAGCGACGGCAAAACATTAGTTATATCCACACATGATATAGAGTTTGCGAGGAGTTTAGAGATTTGATTATTTCTCAGGCAAAAGCCTGAGTTAATATAAATTTTTTATAGGAGGATTATATGAAGAGAAAAGAAAAAATTTTCATGAGTCTGGCAATTTTATTTGCATTCAGTTTTGCACTGCCTTTTAACGGCAACGCTATGCATATCATGGAGGGTTATTTACCTGTAGGATACTGTGTGGCTTGGGGTCTTATTTCATTACCTTTCTTGATAGCGGGATATCTGTCTATCAAAAAGACTGTAAGTAAGGACAGAAGATCAATTACACTTATAGCTATGTCAGGTGCATTTGTCTTTGTTCTTTCTTCACTTAAGATTCCTTCAGTTACAGGATCTTGTTCACATATGACAGGTACAGGACTTGCAGCTATTCTTTTCGGTCCTAGTGCTGTAAGTATACTTGGTATTATAGTACTTATATTCCAGGCAATTCTTTTAGCACATGGCGGTCTTACAACACTTGGAGCAAATACTTTCTCAATGGCTATAGCAGGACCTTTTGTTTCATTTGCCGTTTATAAGATTTGCAAGAAGGCAAAGGTAAGTGACAATATTTCAATATTCCTTGCAGCATTCCTTGGTGATTTGCTTACTTATGTTGTTACTTCATTCCAGCTTGCACTTGCTTACCCTATGAAGGAGGGCGGTGTTATGGCTTCTGCAGGAAAGTTCTTACTTGTATTTGCACCTACACAGGTACCGCTTGCTATAATAGAGGGTCTTTTGACTGTAGTTATTATCATCGGTCTCAGAACATATGCACAGTCTGAGCTTAAGGAAATCGGATTTTTAGAGGGAGGTGCAAACTGATGTCAAAGAATAAAAAGATTGTAATAGTTTCACTTATAATAATAGTATTATTGGCACTTGTTCCTCTTTTAACTCTTAAGAATGCGGAGTTTGGAGGTTCAGATGATGCCGGAAGTCAGGTTGTTTCAGAAATTCAGGGTAAAGAGTACGAGCCTTGGTTTACTCCTGTTATTGAGACACTGATCGGCAAGGAGCTTCCGGGTGAGGTGGAGAGCTTACTTTTCTGTGTACAGACAGGTATAGGTGTAGGCGTCTTCGCATTCTTTATGGGCAGATTTGTAGAAAGAAAAAAACAGGAAGATAAAAAATAAACTTACAAAAGGATTTTAGGTTCTTTGAGCTTGAAATCCTTTTTTTGTATTGCTATTGTACGAGTTTTAAACTATATTTAAAATATGAAAATAGAATGTATGTTGATTTTCAGGAGGGGACTGTGAATACATTTGAACAATTAAAAAGGATTATTGAAGACTCGAATTTAAGTGATAATGCTAAGGAGTTTTATTTATCGGGTATCGCTAATTTGGACGCTGAAAAGCAAAAGGCGATACTTGACCTTGTTATAAAGATGGATAAGGCAGGCTTTAGAAACAACATACCTGCCGCATACAGTGAGGTGACAGAGAATATACCGCAATTTGCCAGAATGTCCGTATTTAAGGAAATGCAAAAGATTGTAAGAGATATTGAAGGCAATCTGGAGCTGGCTGATGACTTCTATGAGGACGATAAAGAGCTTCTTGACAAATTCAATGCCTGCTTTACTGATGAAGAAGCCGAGAGATTTTTACAAATCTATACAAAGGCTGTAATATCAAAGTTTTATTCCTTTCTTGACGAAGGAAACCCAAGGGCTGAGGAAGATGATTTAAACTGGGTATTGCTTGAAACAAAGGCTGACGGCAGTCATAATGACAGGGTTATTGAAGGCTTCCTTGAAGATGACTTTAATGAAGATGACTATGACTGGGAAGCTGAAGATGAATCTTAAATAGAATATACTCATATGAGCTTGCAAATTAGTGCAGGCTCTTTATTTTATTGTGTTTTTATTATATAATTTTATAGTAAATTCTATAAAAAGGAGCATTATTACAATGAACTCTAAAAAACAGGCTTTTATGATTTCAGCAATGAAATCAGGCAGCGGTAAGACGCTTATTACCCTAGGCCTTATAAATATATTAAAAAGAGCGGGCAAATCCGTTTCCATCTACAAAACAGGGCCAGACTACATAGATACAATGTATCACGAGAAGATAGCAGGTTCACCGTCTACAAATCTGGATCCGTATTTTTTGGAGCCCTCGTTTAAACCGGGTGAACTGAAGAAACTTTTTTTTAGAAACCTTAAAGGAGATGTCGCCATAATAGAAGGGGCAATGGGACTTTTTGACGGCATCTACGGAGAGGGAAAAAGATGCAGTGCCTGCAGTGTCTCAGAAGAGCTGAATGTAGATGTGATTATGGTTGTTGATATAGATGAGCTTGACAATCTGTCTGCATATTTGCAAAGCTTTACACACCGTGTAAAAGCTGTGATAGTAAATAAAGTAAAAAAAAATACAGATATAAATATGATAAGATCAAGAGTCAACGAACTTGGGCTTTTTCTGATAGGATACCTGTATTTTGATACAGATTTTCATATTGAAAGCAGACATCTTGGGCTGTATGAGCCTCAAAAAGATATCTTCAATATAGTAGATAAGGTATCTGATGAACTTTCAAAGACATTGGATTTTACTATGCTTGAAGACTTTCATGTTGAAGTACCACATTACACATCTGTCACTGCTGAGGCTTTAAATATAAAGCAAAAAAAATATCGTCTTGCCTTTGCCTATGATGAAGCTTTTTCTTTCACCTATGAAGAAAATATAAAGGTTTTGGAAGAATACGGCTTTGAGATAGTGAAGTTCAGTCCGATACATGATAAAAAACTCCCTGACAATATAGATGTACTTTGGCTCTCAGGCGGCTATCCTGAGCTTTATGCAAGAGAGTTGTCTTCAAATACCTCCATGCTTGAGAGTATTTATAATGCCGACATTCCTATAATTGCAGAATGTGGAGGCTTTATATATCTGCATAAGAGCTTTGAAAATAATGAAGGTGAATGTTTTAAAGGTGTAGGTCTGATAGCCGGAAAGGCCTTTAAAACAAAGAAACTTGTCAGATTCGGATATATTGAAATAGAAGCCCTATCTGAGAGTATCTTGATGAAAAGAAACCAAAGGATTCGCAGCCATGAGTTTCACTACTATGACTCCACCTGCAACGGAGAATATGCCCATGCCATAAAGGCCAATAGGAGTAAGGAATGGGACTGTATCAACGCCCGCAACAATATATTTGCCGGTTTTCCACATCTGTACTTGCGCGGTTATGAATTTTTATTACAAAATCTGATTTCATTTTTAGAAAGGGAAAAAGATGTATAGACTACCTGATTTGACAATGATACAAAGTGATTTATTACTTGAATTTGAAAATCTCACAGCTTTAGTAACTCCTACATCACAAAGTCACAGACAGCTGGCAAAAAAGCACTGGGACAGTATTGCAAAACCGCTTGACAGTCTGGGTGAGTTTGAAAAAATCTTCCAAAAACTTTCTGCAATATATGAAAGTGAAATCCCCGATATTTCAAATAAATGTATCACTGTGATGTGTGCGGACAACGGAATTGTAAAAGAAGGTATATCACAGTCAGACAAGGATGTTACCTTAGCCGTTGCAAAGAGTATGGCACTTGGAACTTCAAGTATTGCAGTGCTGTCAAAAGCTGCAGGCTCCGAAATGATGGTCTTTGATATGGGAATTGACAGCTTTGATACTGAGATATATTCACTTGGTGTAATCAACCACAAGTTGATGCACGGCACAAACAACTTTATAAAAGAAAAAGCGATGCCGCTTGATATTACACTTAGAGCACTCCTTACAGGTATAAGTACAGTAAGAGAACTGAAAGACAATAAGACTAAAATTATCGGTACGGGTGAGATGGGAATAGGAAATACTACCACATCATCCGCTCTTTCCGCCGCCATACTTAATTTACCGGTTGAGGATGTAACAGGTCGCGGTGCGGGACTTGATGATATTAAGTTAAATAAAAAGATAGATATTATAAAAGAGGGTATAGAAAAGTACGGTTTTAGAGATAAGCTGTTTTTAGACAGCATAAAATCCGAAGATAAAAGTGTAAGAGTCTTGGCTGTGCTTGATTTACTTTCATCTTTAGGCGGACTTGATATTGCAACACTTACAGGTATCTTTATTGGAGGAAGTATATATAAATTGCCTATAGTTATAGATGGTGTAATCTCGGAGGTTGCAGCTTTGTTCGCATATTTTATCAATCCTCTTTGTAAAGAGTATATGATTGCCTCACATCTGAGTCGTGAACCCGTGGCAAGCATTATCTTTGATATTTTAGGCTTAAGGCCTGTTATAGATGCTTCATTGGCACTTGGTGAGGGCAGCGGATGTGCCATGCTTTTTCCGCTCCTTGACATGGTCTTGGAGATTTATACAAAGAATGCAAGTTTTTCGGATATTAAGATAGAAGAGTATAAACGATTTATATGATAGTATATATTTACGGCGGCGTATCAAGCGGAAAGTCGGAGTATGCCGAAGAGTTGATTTCAAAAAGTTTTGAAAATAAAATTTATCTTGCAACAATGGAAAATACCGGAAGTTATGCAAAGCAAAGGATACAAAAGCACCTTAAGCAAAGAGCTGATAAGAACTTTTTCACCGTTGAAGAGCCCAGATATCTAAGCAACATAAATATACACAGTGTCGATAATATTTTGCTTGAAGATTTGACCAATCTGCTTTCCAACAATATTTTTGATGAAAACGGTATGAAATCCGACTCCAAAGAGATTACAGAAGCAATTTTTTCTGATATAATTGAACTTGAAAAGAGATGTAATTCTCTTTTTATTGTGGGAAATGATATTTTCTCTACAAAAAGAAACCAAAGTAAAGAACTGGATATGTTTATAGACTGTCTTTTCTCTTTACATCAAAAAATAATTGATAATGCAAATAGAGTGGTCGAAGTGATTTACGGGCTGCCCTATGACAGAAAGTAAAGATGATAAATGTAATAAAGTCAATGGCAATAACCTTTGCCATGTACTCAAAGCTTCCGGTCAGGAGTTTTGAATGGAAAAAAGAAAATATGAAATATTGCCTTTTATTCTTACCTGTTGTGGGTATTGTGGAAGGGATCTTTTTGGTTTTATTTTCTATATTTTTCAGTAAATTGAAGGTAAACGAATTTTTGGTTGCAGCGATACTTACAAGCTTTCCGATATTGTATACAGGCGGCATACATATGGACGGGTTCCTTGACACTATGGACGCACTTGGTTCAAATCAGCCGAAAGAAAAAAAACTTAGTATAATGAAGGACTCCAATTCAGGAGCATTTGCTATAATCGGTGGCCTTGTATATATAATTTTATACTTTGCCGGTATGTTGTCTATAAAGAGTTTTACAAAGATATGTATACTTGCTGTTGCATATATGCTTATAAGGGCTTACAGCGCACTGGCTTTAACAGTATTTAAAAATGCAAGAGGCAACGGTCTGGCTTTTGAATTTGCCGATAAAAGCCTTATTTACATCAACAGAATAGTATTGCTTTTATTTATCTGCTTTGGAAGTGTGGCTATGATAGCGGTAAGTGTAAACTACGGTCTGCTTTGTGCAATAGCTACATTTTTGGTTTTTCTATTTTACAGGGTAAAATCTTTTGAAGAGTTTGGGGGTATTACAGGTGACCTTGCAGGCTATTTTTTGCAACTGGCAGAGCTTGTAGTTGTTTTGGTACTTGCATTGGCACCTTAGAGTAAAATGATTCATTTTTTTGCTTTTTTATGTGGATTTATATTGGATTTTTTTATCAGAGATTTTGAAAAATTTCCACATATAGTAAGATTTATAGGTAATACAATTTCAGCTTTTGAAAAGCTTTTAAGAAAAGTTTTCAAGTCCGATACCGGACTGCTTTTTTCAGGCTTTCTTATCGTCTTTTTTAATATCCTTATTTGGGGTGTGGCGACATACCTTATAGATACTTTCTTATATAAGGTGAATACTTTGCTTGCCTTTTTATTGGAAAGCTTTCTGTTCTTTCAAATATTTGCAAAGGCTTCACTTAGATTTGAGAGTATGAAGGTATACCATGCTATAAAGAGTAATGATATAGAAAAATCAAGAAAAGCACTCTCCATGATAGTGGGCAGGGACACCGACAGACTTGACTATGAACATATCATATATAAAACTGTAAATACTATGGATTCCATGATAGGATATAAGGATGAAAAATATTTTTATATCGGTAAAGCGGCGGCCAAGCTTGACGACATAGTCAATTTCTTACCTGCCAGATTTTCAGCCCTTATATTACTTTTTGTGATATTTATATTATCTTTGGTTAAAGGCAGTTTTATAACATTTACAAACTCTCTACAGGCCTTTATCAAGTACCGATATGTACATTCCAGTCCGAACGCAGGGCAGACAGAGAGTATTATTGCAGGCTTTTTTGATACAAAGCTGCTCGGCGACGCCTATTATTTCGGCAAGCTTGTCAAAAAGAAAAGTATCGGAGACGGTAATGCAGCCATAAAGGCTGACGATATAATAGAAGTAAACAATATTATGTATTGTGCTTATACGGTATTGCTTATAATAAATTTAATAATTGGAGGCATAATATGCTTTATTTCATAGGTGCAGGCTCAGGAGATCCTGAACTTTTGACTGTCAAAGGCAAAAGAATTATTGACAGTTCAGATGTTATTATTTATACAGGTTCTCTTGTAAACAAAGAATTATTTATAGATATTAAAGAAGGTGCAAAGCTTATAAACTCCGCTTCGCTAAGTCTTGACGAGGTGCTTGATATTATATTTGATTCAACCGCCAAAGGCCTTAGTGTTGCAAGAGTTCATACAGGTGATCCGTCTATGTACGGCGCCATCCGCGAACAGATGGTTGCTCTTGATAAGGCAGGTATAGAATATGATGTAATTCCGGGGGTAAGCTCCGTTTTTGCAGGCGCTGCCGCAATGAAAAAAGAATTTACTCTGCCGGGAATTACACAAACTCTTATTCTTACAAGAATGGCAGGCAGAACACCTGTTCCTGAAGCTGAAAGTATTGAAAACCTTGCAAAGATACAGGCAAGTATGGCGATTTTTCTAAGTATAGCAAGTATTGATGAACTTACAAAAAAGCTTATGACTTCATATCCTAAGGATACACTGGCTGCTGTAGTATATAAGGCAAGTTGGCCTGATCAAAAGATAATAGTGTCAACTCTTGAATGTATTGCAGATAAGGTTAAAGAAGCCGATATAAATAAGACTGCACTTGTATATGTAGGCAGATTCCTTGCAGATGAGTTTGAACTCAGCAAGCTCTATGACAAGCATTTTTCTCATGAGTTCAGAGAGGCTAAAGATGCACGGAGGTAGATTCTTAGAATATGCCAAGACAGGAAAAAGATTTATCGACTTTTCCGCAAGCATCAATCCTTACGGACTTGACAATAACTTAAAAAAAATTTTGACAGATTCCATCTTAACTTTGGAGCATTATCCGAACGGAGATTATAGTGAGATAAAG
>QWCZ01000338.1_pt1 | contig 24888 bp, 26 predicted proteins | sample 1972651 | NCBI WGS metagenome assembly QWCZ01 (sample SAMN09866695, study PRJNA288562) | Human oral metagenome isolate pre1_saliva, whole genome shotgun sequencing... | isolation source: mouth | host: Homo sapiens | place: USA: California
GATTTCCTCACCTGCATATTCGCCGTACATATCCTTAAGGGCTTTCATAATGTTCTCGTAGATGTCGTCTGTAAATCTTTGGCAGGCTATTAAACGTGCTGTTGCATCACTGATTTGTAGACTCTTGATTTCATTTACTATTGTTTCCATGACGATATATTACCCTTGAATTTGATTTTCCATTAACTTGTGTAAGAACCACCTACCTCGCTCTGTCCATACGGTGATGTTGTTAGTGCCTTGTGTGCCATCTTGGCGAGTATACGAGTGTGTGCGCGTCTTCGTGTAATTCTGACCGCAGTACTTAGCCGATAGCATCCATTGCCCGCTTTGGCGTATCATAACCCCTAGGTCTTTAAGTATGCCGTGAAGTTGTTCTGCCGTGCGCAAGTCTAGTTCCTTGGCTATCTGCGTACTCGTGTACGTGTTTGTTGAGTTCAATACGTTATCCGTGTACTCAACCTTTGACGCTTGCGCCTTGAGTTGCGCACTCTGGCTGTTAATGGTCGCTTGTGCTGCTTCAAGTTGTTGCTGGTGTCTCTCGATAGTGGATTGGGCTACTTGCAATGCTCTCGCCATTATCATCTCGGGTGTGTCGTCCTGATGACTCGCTAGGTAACCACCGGTCTTTCGTATTGCGGGTAAAACCTCTTCGCAGACCCAATCTTGAAATTGCTCGGCTTCTTTCTTCCTTGATTGGAAGATGCAACGATACAAATTAGGTTCGTCAATAAAACTCATTTCTTGCATCACCAATGCGCCGTGTTGGTTGTAGGTAGGGGTATAGTTCATAAATACCCCCCTTGTTGAGAGTCTTTTCTTTATATAACTCGGATTTGATAAATCCAACATCTTGCACACATCGGCAAGACAGAAAAGAGGTTCACCACCTAGTGCTTGTGTGGTACGCATTTGTCCGAAGCGGACATTCTCAAACACTCGGACTTCATTTTGTCCTCTGTTAGTTGATGGGTTATTCCCCATCTGAAATTGTTTTTCTTCCATTGTAGAACTTTATGAAAGTAATAGGCAAAAAAAACGGTATCGCCTTTCCCGTCGTTCTACACCTCAAAGGCAGTGGGTGCATTAACACTCCACACGGGGGTACGATACCGTAATATATGATGTCAGGGTATAAAAATACCGCTAACTATTATTGCAAGCGGTCAATCCGCCTTTGAGGAAGTAGAACACTGCAAATGTAATCATAAATTTTTAATAAGCAAGTATATTCTGTCATTCTTTAATCAATCCGCTCAACACTTTCCTTATCCAATTGATTATTGGCATTCTCTTTAGATACAAAATACAAGCAAGGGCAATAAGGAGGACACAAAAAAAATACCGCCATTTGTATGGGGCTGTAGACACCGAGACTTGGCTACGCTGATGAGCATGCTCCCTACGAGTAGATAATGCCTGCTTTGTCTCGCTACTTCGTTTACGTTCTCTACTTGTGCCATTGCTCTTGCTATGCTCATCAAGTTTGATTTGTTTAATAGATTTTATTGACGCGCCACGAATGTCAGATAAATTTATAGAACCATCAATGAATAATCGCTCAATGTTGCCTAAAGAACTATCCGCCTTATAGAACTCAATCTCCGTAACAATAGAACTTGTGTACTTCACTTTCGCTGTATCAACAAATCTATCGGTAAAATCAAACCTCTCTTCTCTTTGTTGGGCAGAAGCATCAATAACTAGAGATGTTGTTATGCTCTTTTTCTTTGAAGAGCAAGACAAAAGGGCAATTATAACAAGCAGAAATGCAATAAACCTCATCATGACAACCTCCTTATATCTTCAAGCCTATTTAACCACCCTTTCAGAAATCGCTTATTAATAGGTCTTGAAGTGGTAATATCATTCAAATACTTCTTGCGTGCCTCATAAATAACCTGAAACAGCTTATCTGGGTCTTGTGCATTGAGAGCCTCAAGAGTCTTGTTTCCTACAATGCCATCTTGATTAACACCCAAAATGCGTTGCGGTATCTTGATGCCATAGACACCTGAACCCCACACCCAATCAACAAGGATATTCGCAAGCTTCTGAGATTTAATTTTATCGGCTTGCCACCTATCCCAGAACATTGTTTTAAGTATATCTAGCCATTCTCCGTCTGTCATACGCTTTAGACGTTCAACGCTAGGTCTAGGCAAAGACTTTGCCTTGCAATAGGCTTCAAATGTAGCAATGGTAACACCTTTATTTGTCGCACCACCTCTGTCGGCAGGGTCATTTGCAAATCCACCCTCCCACTTCTTGATATATGGGGCTAAAATCTCAACTTTCGCCATCTTCTTTGTTCTCTTTTAGTTCGCTTAAATCAATATCAAAATGTCTTTCCGTTTTATCGACAAGAATGCGCTGCGCTATCTTTGCCCATTTAGCATCATTGCACGAGCTTTCATTCTCCAGCATAGACCACACCTGCCAAAAGCATACGGCAGCGGCTACAATGTTGGCTAGCTTTATCGGAAGCCCTTCAAGAATAAATGTCTGAACAAGGTAGGCAAGGATTGTAAGTGCATACACCTTAATCAGTGTAACAAATACTCTACCGGCATACCTAGATTTAAACTTGCCATCGTTTGCCCCTGGATATTTCTTCTTAACACGTCGAGATAGAGACCATGCCGTGTAGCAGTCAAAAAGAATAGCAATTGTGCATATAATGATAAAAGGGACGGTTGGCTGTAACATGGCAACGAGAGCTCCAAAGGTACTCATACAGTACCTCCCATAACTCGGGATAATCGTCTTAAATAATTCTGTCATACACTACTTCTTAGTTTCTATTATTGATTTCTCGCAATGCCCTTTTTCAATCGCATCTAATAAACCTGCTAACATCCTACCAGCTTTAGATAATGTGCCGGCACGCTTATTCTTGCCTAAAACACTACTAATAGTCTCTTCAAAATCTCCAAACCGAAACTTGCTATCTGCCCTGATAAAGATTGAATTAAATAGAGTACGAAATTCATAATTCCCGAACCTATCAAGATTTACTGCCGTACTCATAAAGTAGCCACTTGCCTTGCCTTTCAATGACACGATTAGGAAGTTCGCAACAGTTAATGGCAGAATAAGGATAAGAGAGAGGAGAAAGAGCATTATGCCTAGAAAAAATGTCTTCATAGCTTATCCGCTTCAATAAACAAGTTGTCCAAAGCCACATCATCAAAGCCAAATTTTTGTGCCAATTGCTGTACCATCGGGTTAGCTCTTTCAAACGTGGGCGAATACTCCCAAGAGACTAAAGCTTGCTCTTTATACGGAGTAGGTAACTTATTAATTTCCTCTGTTACCGACTCCAAACGAACGCCACGGCTAATAAGAATAAGGCGGAATTGTCGGTTCGTTACGAATCTAGGTACAACGCTTGATTGCGAAGCATGTGGTTCTTTCTTATAGCTATTAAGAAGCTCATCTACATCCCTACAAAACTGAATAAAAGATTTATATTCATCACCTATTGTTGGGTCATCACCTATAGCCGATATATAAGCATTGTAACGACTAATCAAATCTAAGCGCGCTTCAGCACTGTAGACACTATCGATTATTGCTCGCTTGAGGTTTTCATAATTAGGCTCAACGAATAGCCTTAGCTCTCTACACTTCCAACCTATCTGCGTTGGATTATCTCCACCTAAACTGCTATCAAAGTCGGGCTCTATATTATAGCGATACAGCCAAGAACCATCATTATCTCTCTCCTTTTCTTTGGGCTTCCCTGCTACCATATCATAGTATGCATTAGCCTCCAATTCTTTTAACTTCATAATCATTGGTACTTTATTGTGTGATATAGCAAAGACGTGTTCCAAAGAAACTAGCTCTCATGCCTAAGCGGTCGATGCGAGATAAAAACATTCCTCCTCGATTTGCTGATAGAGAAGACTCTCCTCCAAAAGAAAACATACCTTCTCCTCCTCCGTAATAATCATCGCAGAAGTATGTGGTATTACTCGCGCCTATAGCTTTAGGGATTACATCACCGTAATCTCCAAAAACAACTTCCTTCACATATCCTGATCCTTCTTGATTATGCACATAACTGACCAATCTCCAGAATTCATGCCCCCGATTTAATAGTATGTCAAGACTATCCGCCAAACGCAAGTCTGAGAATTTCATACCATTTGAGTTACGTCTCTCGGAGTAAATGCCATCGGATATCTTCCATATATGTCCAAATGGATTTTCAACTCCCCTATATGTCGAGACCTTGACGATAGACGAAGTAGATTCGCTATTTTTAATTTGGACATTAACAGCTGACGTGTTATTACCTGCTCCATTCGTAGCCCCACAACTCACAAATGGGTTATAACCCCAAGCACTAAAAACAGAGAAGTCAAAGACTCCGAGACCTAATCCGCCCGACATGAAACCATCAATCTTCTCTGCAGTATAATCAAGTTGAGTATTTAATGTAGCATACTCAACGACAAATAGCCAGCACAACATCTTATGAATGCTGTATAGATAACAATTCCAATTAGCAGAACCTCTATTTCGTGCATACGTACGCGCCTCATCTAGCGTAAAATTGCTTGCAGGTCTACCTAGCAATGACTTAAATGTATTATCTCTAGATGCATCATTTACTCCTCCTCGATAATCAGGGCTTACATTGACAACGCTTGACAGCTTATTCGTTGAGCGTTGTATTGTTGCCTCATAAGCTGATACATAACACTTTTTCCACAACTTGAAGCCTGCTATCTCTTTCTCAGAGAACATCACCCTCCGCCTAGTACCCTCTTCCTCAAACTTATAATAAAAGGAAGGGATTTCTACCATCACCTGACCATCAGAGCCGTCAAGAACAGCAGGCTCGCCATCTTCTTTTAAATTGCTATTATGTGGATTAAGGTAGTAGGCAACTTCGCCTGAGTCCTTCAAAATGCACCTCCTCATCTTGGAGTGGATAGGCAAAGAGTGATGAAGCTCTATCTTTCCTATCCTAGCGACTGAAGGGTTGGATATCTCCGTATCAAATTCAACCCCATAAAATTGCTCTGAAATAAGCTCATTAGATTGTCCTTGCCCCTGCGGACTAAAACCTAAGCCACTACCATCTATGCTAATGATTAGCCCCATACTTTAATACCCCCATTTCAAGTTGTAATCTGAAACGTCCTGCTTCTTCACTGCTTTTACAATCTCGGGATTCCACCCGAGAAAGAATGTTGTTTCTACGAAAACGCCTTCTTCCATACCCGATAGTTGGACATGTAATTTGATAGGTGCAGCACCTTCATTCTTGATATTGAATCCCTGCCCATCAGGCAAATGAAAGTTCCTCACATTTAATTCTGTGATACTGCCCATCTTTCCTATTTGTGGGGATACTTGCTCCCCCGAACGTGTTATAGACATAATGTTACAAGTATTATATCTACAAATCTATATAATATATATCACTATAATATAGATATAAATAACTTATGTGTAAATTTCTGCATCTAAAAGCCCTTTTAATTATTAACTTTGCTGTATCATTAACTAAATACTACTACCTATTATGATTAAACTTACAAAGATTGTTGCCCTAGCCGTGGCTTTTATTATTGGGCTATCGGCTTGCAACCCCAAGAAAAACGAGCCTAGAAAGGGTATTATACCTACAACCGACCTACTCGTACACGTCAAGTCTTCTGGAGCTAGAGCATTGAGAGCAGAAGACGGCAAGCCCTTCAAGTCAGCCCGAAGCGTGGAGGATTGTATGAAGAGGTTAAATGCGCTATTATTCTACCGCCCAAATGCAACTAGTGAAACGTCTCTAGGTATCAAAGAAGAGGATAAGCTACTTGATACGCATACTATTAGGATTTATAGTTATTATATCATCACGCAGAAGGGAGAGCTTTTGCCCGACTTCATAGATGGACACGACTTTATCTTTTACGATGGAAGAACACCTAAAGAGGTAGTCGGCTATATTCCTAATGCTATTATGCGTGAAGCAGGCCGAAAGATAAAAGAAGCCTATAAGGCAGGCAATCACGAAGAGGTATATAGATTGATGCAGGAGGCCTTCGTTGCCTATCCTTTGACCGATGCCGAATATAAGACGCTGAAAGCTGAGGGCAAATTATAATAGACCTACATAAAAGCAAAGAGGGGAGAGCTACAATAAGTAGCCTCCCCTTTTCTTTATTTAGTATTTGGCCCTATGCACAAGTAGGTGAAATTTTGTTGCTCTTTGTAGACGTCCACAGGGTTATAAAAACAGCAAGTAAAGTAGTAATCTTGGATGTCCATCACGCAGCCAGCGTCTCTAGAGTCACCAAAGACAGTTACTTGCACCGAGTAATTCGAATGCCCGATACTATGATACACCTTATAATAGCCTTCCCTTTGCCACTCGCAGAAAGCTATATCATAACCCTGTCTATTGACTTTAGCCCCGTAGGCATTGTCTACCCCCCCTGTCGTTCTAGCGATGCCCGCAGCGAGTACCCCCGGCATATTGGTTGGGCCCTTGATGGTCGTGCCCTCTTCGCTCACGTGCAGAAAGTTTTCACGGCCGAATACTGCGTACATAGAGTCCTTGCCGATATAGACCTCGGTGCTTTTGTTGGTTACCTTTGTTGCGACATTCGCAGTGGCTATCGTTGATGAGCGTCCAACGCTTGCCCCCTTGTGCGTGCAAGTGGCAACGACCTTATAAATGCCCTTTTCAATAGTCGCACTAGCGACAAAGTTTACCGAGCCTCTAGTAGGGTCATTGCCTTGCTTAGACACGTATAGTATCTGCGCCTTATCTTCATCACCTCGTTCGCCTTGCTTGATTAGCTTAATCTCAAGTATGCCGATAGCATTCGCACGCTTAAGAGTGCTAGTATCGGTTGGTCTAGAAGGATAAGTGCTAGTGTCATTTTCGTGATACTCTTGGGCAACGCTGATAGTATACGAACCGCTAAACTTGATGGTCGTGCCGTCCTTGGTAATATTCATTCCGCCGATTAGCTCATTAGTATTAGTTATCTCGGCATCTGAGTTTATTGTAGGAGGTCTAAACTCTACAGAACCAGTTCTATCGTCACTGCTCAAAGTTCCGCCTAGTAGGCTGTCAAGTGGTCTAGCCACACCACCGATATTAAGGTAAGATTCTGCACTCCCAATAGGTGCAAACGATAATACTCCGTCGTGTCCGTTGAGGTGCATCTGCCCGAAGCGTGCGTTACCATCGTGTGTAATTTCCACGGCTCGCTTTTCATTAGCCGTAAAAGCATCTGTAACCCCAGCTGCAAAGGCTATGTTATTAGCCTCGTTGCCGTCAATGTAGCTAGAGACTTTGCCGTTGGTACTCTTTAAGGCAATAACATTAGTTGCAAGCAACCCTCCCTTTATGAGCGTTGATCCGTCTTTGATGACTTGTCGCAAATAGTCCTGCATCATAAAAGCTCTTAACACTTTCTCTCGCTTCTCGTCTTCCTCCCTAGCGAAAGCCTTGGCATCATTGAGAGCTGTACTTGCTTGTTGGCTTGCGTATGTTTTTACCTCGTTAGCCTTAGAATTGGTGTAGGTATTAGCCTCTTGAGTCTTCGTATTAGCGTATGTCTTAGCGTCGCTCAATGCTTGGTTAGCCTTGGCGGTGCCGTCTGTTTCCACCTTCTTAAGCGCATCTGCGACATCTTCGGGTGCTTCTGTATAGTCAGTAGCCTTGTTGCCATACTCTAGCTTTATCCATTTAACCGTAACCTCTGCGCCCTTATCTTCTTTTAGATAGTATTGATTAGGATAAACACAAAGCCTAGTAACATCGCGGTCAAGCGTTATAGTCTTCTGCACAATTCCCTCGCTTACACCTGTAGGCAATTCTGCTAAGCCCCAATTATTCTCACTCCAAGTAGCGGGAGTTAATAAGAATTTTAGTCTCGCTTTGTCGCCCTCCACCTTTGGTTGTGCATGAATGATGATATATGCCGATATGGTAACTGCAGAACCAGCCTTGAGTGTATCGCTTAATTCTAGAAATTTATGCAATCCCTTCATCTTAAACTCTTGGCTAGAGTTGCGTATATAATTGCGCCCACCGATAGATAGCGTGCGAATAGCCGTGTCGTCGGTATAGCGAACTTCCTCCTTCCAGTGAGCAGGGTTGTATTGCCCTATAACCTCGTCTTGCGTAGCCGTGAGGATAGAACCTTGCTTAAATCCGTTCCAAGAGCTTGTCAGCGTCCAAAGGTCGCCCTGCTTGTAGCCCGTTGGTATTGAACTACCTCTAAAGTGTGTAACCTTGCCATCTGCTGAAGCCTTAGCCTCTCCTGCAATAGCCAAAGCGCGTGTAACATCAGTGTCTGCAATCTCTATCCAGCCGTTGCCGTGCCATCGCCACGACTTGCCAACATTCGGATATTGCTTTGCGTTCTGCGGTGTAATGGTAACGCCTTCGGGTGGGCGCACCGTATAAGTGTCTCCCTCGTGCTTGGCATCGTCCGCTTCTTTCCATCCTATGCGCCCCGTTGGAGGTTTCTCGCCCCAAAACATTTCTACCTGCTTATCTATCTGCCTTTGCAAGTCGCTTTGAATGGTGCTAACGCTAGATAGTAGGGCGGTTACTTTGCCTTCTAACTCCGTCTTAAGAGCCGTGTCCCTGCGAGCAACCTCCGCTAGTGCGTCATTAGTCTTGCCGTCAGCGTATGATTTAGCCTCGGAAATAGGTTGTTTGATGATGTCCGAAACAGCATTATCAAGCGTCTTTCCGCCCTTAAAGAGTATGTTCCCTCTAATCTCGCCTGCATCTAAATCGAAATAGGTGTTACCGTCGGCACTCTCTATCCTGCCAGTCTTAATGAAGCGTCCGTTGATTGTGGAGAAGCCATAAGTGAGCGACATTGAGCGCGCTTGCAAAGTCTCATCAACAGAATTAACAACACCAATCCAAAAGTGATACATCCCTGCTTCTTGCTCTACACGTATAGGCGATTTGCTAAATACTATTGTAGCGCTGTCCCCAGACTTACTACATCTAGCCAATATATAGTAAGGCGTATTATCCTCCTCGAATGATACCACAGCGGGGGCGACTATCCAAGTACGCGGACTATCCTCAATCGTGTAGTGCGTCAGAGTGCCTTCCGACACCTTTACGACATTCTTTTGCCCCTGATAGTTAGCATCAAAGACAACATTCTGAAGTGCAAACTGCATAGATTTAGCACCAACAGAGAGCGAAAGCGTATCAATAGAATTAGGCTTGATTTTGTCAGTGTAGTAGTCGCCTTCAGGGTCAAAGACCATATCTAAGACCTCACGTGACGAACGCCAATTGGCCTTAGCCCTCGTTGGGTCTTTCAGTTGGTGCAGCGTCGTGATTTTGTCTATCTCTAGAAGCTCGGATATTACCCTTGTCGTAATATTGCTCTCCGCAACATCGGCTATAGTGAGCGTATAATTGTAGACATCGAACAAACTACGCTGTAAGGACTGTATGCGCACAGCCTTATCAACGCCAATACTCTCATCTTTGATATTGATATAATCACCTGGCATAAATAGGCTCGTCGTTCCGTCTGCAAATAACTTCATGAGGTATTCTTTCGATACGCTCAAGCCATATTTTACCTTTGGTTGGCTGTTCTGTCGGTAATACTCATTGCCTTGCTCTTGCAACTTGCGCTCAGCTTCCGTTTGGTATTGCTCTGGAAGTGTAACATCAAGTATCTTATACTCGTCACCAACAGCGAATTGGAAAGCCACAGAAGTAGCAGAAGGGAACACCGCCCCTCTATCATCCGTTAGCTTCTTGAGCGTGAATGTCCTTGTTGCGTGGTCGTACTTATGAATATCAAACTCATAGCCCGCAAGATTGCCCGTGTTGAAGTGTATTTTTGCACTAACACCAGCTACTAGGTACTTCGTTGTTCTGCCGTCAGCCTCAAGGGCATTCAGATCAAACATAGACGCATCTTTGAACTTCAGTACACTCCCTGCAACAAGCTCAGACACCCGGCCGTTGAATGTAGGTTTGATGTCCTCAAAGACCTTGCGGGCCTCGTGAATTCCGTACTTCTGAATAGCCGTAGCCTCTTCAATAAATGACTGCGCCTTACTCTTGCCGGGCAAACAAAGCCTATTCGCTCTATACTTATTCGTTATGTTGTCTGCCGAACCAAACACTTTAAGGCGCGTAACGATGTTGCTACTATCCACATTCTGGCGGTCAAGAGCATACAATCCTTTTCCCTTTCCGAACTCAAAGACGAAAGGGTGCGTTGTGCCAACTCTCTTGACGAAATCTATCGTTCGCACGCCATCACGCACGGATATATTCGCCTCTACATCGAAAGTCTTACACAGATTCTGATATACAGCCAAACAATTATCACCATCTCCGAAGGTCAAAGTCTTATCCGAAGCGGTATCAGGACAAGTACCCAACTTCCATTTATCGGGGAATACTCTATTAGCATTAGCAATAAGCACCGTCGCAAATCTCTTCAAGTTCCCCGTCAAGGCATCGCCCTGAACGTCTTGAAGAGTATTACCTGTCGTTTCAATAGTTACGTCGTAGAATGCTCGCAAGAGGTCATACTGGACACCCTCAAAGGTTAGATCATACGCATACTTATGTACACCTGATTTGCGTACCCTAGGCAATTGATTTAGAGTATATATGCGCCCGAATACACTTATCCAGTCGCCTATTTCGTGCTGTTGGGGGAATGGGCTTTCGATACTTATATTCACAAGGTCATCACCAAGTAATCCCCACGACTGCTGCGCTTGCATTATCGCGGTGGCTTCTTTCTTTACGGCAAGAGGATAGGTAGTGCCATTCCTACGCGTTACTACAATTTGTTCCATACAAGGGTAGCATTTGAATTAAATGATGTAATCTCGTCGATACACCCAGTTACGATGATTAGGTACTCTTTGTTCTCCTTATATTCGTGCGATAAGGTCAAGTTCTTACCTGCTATATCCTCATCAACACGACCATCACCCCAAAACACATTAACATATTTACTTGTCGTGATATTGATTGTGCAGGTCTTCGTTGCGTCCGATGTACGTGCGTACTTGAGCACTCTTTTAAGGGGATAAGGTTCCGAGAGTTTCAATTTGAATGTGCCTATCATATTATGCTCACTCCAACGCTTAGACACACTTATTTCGTCCTTACAATAGACCTCATAGACAAGGGGCTTCGTGGGGTGAACATCCACAAATAAACGTTGCAAGCCTCTTGCATCAAATAGCTGTTCAAAATCGGTTAGCTTTACAAGAAAATCGATTTTGTCTGTCGCCTTAATGAAGCACGTTAGGGTAATCTCTCGTGCTTCGTAGTATTTATGCGTCAAATCAACATCCTCTCCATGATAGTTATCCCAAGAGAACTTGGAAATTCCCTTTAACTTAGGGCGATTAAGCAGTCCTTCAGACTCGGACACATACACACCATAGTCTTTGAAGTTAATGCCGTTTATGCTGTAATTACTTTGATATGCCATAAGCTAATAAGTCTTCTTATCCTTTTCTACTACCTTGATAACACTATCATCATTTTGCTCAAATCTGAGTGTGCCACCATACCTATTTATATGCACTTTCGCCTTTCCCGCACTCGTTACATAAAGGGTAGAGTCATCAAACATATCAATCTCCACAAAAGCATCACCCTCAGCCACTACATTGACCTCTGACTGATGTTTGGCAAATATCTCACACACCTTATATCCTGTTACTTTAATAGTCGCTTGTGTCTTACCAAGAGCAACACAATAACGGAAGTTTACAAGATTGACACTATCATCAAGGAATATCCCCTTTTCTTCCATTACCCCCTTGAAATGCTCACGTATGTAATCATTTGTAGGATAATCATTGGCAAGACAGAAGTCTATCCCCCTTATGTACATATCAACCATTGCGCGCTTATCGGTTAGCTTTCTTAGCTCTTTGTACCACTCCTCGCAAATACCATTCTTTTTAGCCTGCTTGGCTAGTTCTTTTGCAACTGCATCCATACTAATCCTAATACTTTACTTTAATCCTTGAGACCTCAAATTACCACTCCCTGCACTTATATCTTTCAGTTCTCTATGAATATCAACTAAGAGCTTATTATATGCTGTGTTGTGGGCGATCTGACTAAGCGATGCCAACTGTTGCCTAAGCATATTGTTAGCTTCTCCTTGGTTGATGCGCATAGCATTTAATTGTCCAGCCACGATGCTTGCAGTTTCTTCCGATACGCCCTTGACAGCTCCGGTTAGAGATGTGTCCGCTTTATCGTCATTGAACTTAAGCTTGTTCTTAATGGCATTGAATGCGTTCTCAACCTTTGGCAACTCTGCATTCAACTCCTGATACAAGGCATCTACACTATTAGTTACGACGTTAAAGCCATTGAATCTACCGTCTTTATCTACCCATCTGTCAGTGTATTTATTGATGATATTCTTAATTGGTTCTTCAAGGACCTTTTGGATTAGAATGTTCTTCACAAGCCCATTTACAATGTTCTTAACCGTATTACCCCAGGCTTCCGCTGCATTCTTTCCATTCTCAAAGGCACCCACAAGAGCATCTCCAAGTTGTGAAGCAACGCCTTTTGCATCTGTACCCAAGAGCTTCTGTTGCATTCCACTCACCATATCGGCAATGTTTCTATCAAGCTCTCGTTTGCGTTCTTGCCACTCTCTTATCTTGCCGTCATCTTTCTTCTTCTTACCCCTCTCGGCTTCCATCATACCTTGAAGCTCTATCTGCTGTTGCTTCATGTTCTTTATTGCTGCCTGAGAGTGCTTATATGACTCGCCAGACAAGGCTTTAGATATTTGCCATTCTAATTCTTTGTATGAAGAAGTCAGGTTGTTTATATTCTCTTGATGTCTCTTTATTGAGCGTTCTGCACGTCTATCATTAGCACCTGCAAAATAGCTAATGGCAGAGCCAACGGCTTTAATAGTGCCACTAACGGCTTGAACCGGATTGCCTGACATAAAGCCCATAACAGCATCTTGAGCACCACTAGCAAAACCTTCAATAGCTTTGACTGCATGACCGATTTCTTCCGTACCTTCAACGCCTAGTGCATCTAGGGTTTGCGTTACATCCTCTAGCACACCTTTTAGCTGATTGCCCGCTCTAGCTGAGTCTTCAAAAATACCTGCCATTGCAGCAATCTTTGCATCATCATTCGTAGCATTCTTTAGGTCTTTAAATCCCTTAGCTATCCCCTTAAATGGATTTCGCGTTCGTATCTCTGTACCTAATGCTTTTACCTTGTCTTGTATAACCTTAAAGTCTTCAGGAGATAGTTCTATACCCAAGACCGCAGTTTTACCCTCAATCATAGACAAGAGTTTTTCAAGTTCCTTAGTACCCATCTCGCTAAAGTTCCCGAAAAGTTTAGCCCAATCGGGACTATCCCTCATCTCATCTATGGCAAGCTTGCTCATAGCCTTGCCTTTCTCTTTATTTAGGCGGTCTTCAAGCTCTTTGTTTTTATGCTCTCGGGCAATGGCTATCTTCTCGTCGTACTCCTCGGCAATGGCAGCTCTTTTCTCCTCAAAACTCCTGTATGTCTGAAGCATCTTATCATACTCGGAGTCTCCTGATACTTTACTGTCACGGCTGTACTGCTTTTTCCTCTTGGTCATCGCCCTATCAATACGAGCTCTTTCCTCGTCAGTTGTCGCCTTGATGCGCGCAAGAGCAAGAGCAGATAAATCGGCTTGATACTTCCTATCTAGTTCTAGCTTCCTATCTAGATAGCCGGCATAATCGGTAAGCAATTTTTCCACTTGAGACTGAAAGGCATTGTTGCTATCTTTCTCCGCACGGTCAAGAATTTCACGCTGTGCGTTGTCTATATAAGAGCCATCACCCAAGAGAGCTTTTCTTTTCTCGGCTATAATACTCAAAGCATCAACGGCTGTTTTAGCCTGTGCGATTTCTTGAGATAAAGCCTCGCTATAATCTTTTAAAGCATCCTTGCCACTCTCTTCACTAATAGCCTTATCAAGGGTGTTTATCTTCTTGGCATTAGCCTTTGGATTGTCGGATAGTAATTTGTCTCTCTCCTTCTGGAGATACTCAAGATATGTCTTACCATTCTCAATTAGCTTCTTGTAGCTTTCTTGGGCATTCTTTTTCGCTATATCGTCACCACCGGTAAGTATTCTCTTATAATCTTCATAAGCCTCTTTGCGCTTTTTCAACTCCTCCAAGAATGGGTCTTTGGTTGATTGAGTATGCTTACCTTTAGAGCCTTTCCCCTCTTGCAGTTTTTTCTCCAACGCGGCTATTTCCTTTTGCTTTGCTATATACTCCTTGCTTCCTATTTTTAGATTATCAAGAGCCTCATTTGCTTCACGCACTTTTTCCTGATAAAATTTTCGCGTTCCTTCTATTGCGGAATTACTAGAAGAGTTAATACCTGCATTCTTCTCCAAAGTGCTGGCTTCTTTATTCCAAGTCGCCATATCCTTAAAGGCTTCATCAATCTCCTTTCGAGCTTTCTCCGCCTTTTCTAAATATATCTCCTTGTCGCTCTTTGCATCTGATGATAGAGATTTGGACGTAACATTCATTGATGAACCGCCAGTACCTATATACGACCAAAGAGGCTTTTTATTGCTGGCATTCTTTGCCATTTCATCATAGGTCGCAGCCTCTTTAACCGATTTCATCGCTTTTTCATAAGCTATTGCAGCCTTAGCTCTTGCGATAAGACTATCACGAAAAGGTTTAGCCCCTGCCGTAAACACACGCTCAGCTTGAGTTACATCATCGGTAGAAATACGCAATTCTTGCATTTCTTTTGCATTATCACGGATATACTTGCGCTTTTCTTCTAGAGAATTACCCAAATCGTCCCATCCTCTTTTTAGTTTCTCAAAGCTCGCCAATTGTTTGTATGCACCATCGGCAACGCTCTCTGCCCATTCTCGACTTTCTTTCCCCGCCTCATTCGCCTTATTTACAAAGTATGCTACAGTTCCAGCAATGGCAGTTAAAGCTGCAAGAAGCCAACCAACACCAGGGATACTAGAAATAGCAACACCAACAGCACGAAAAGCCCCTGCTAGAGTAAAGTTTGCAGTAGTCCCGGCGACAGCACTAGCAGTCTGAACTCCTTGAGCCGTTGCATTTGCTCCCGAAGCAACAGCATTATGCTCTTGGGCTATTGTGTTAGTCTCTACGGCAACAGCCTCCTCTGTTTCGGCTACGGTTGCCGCCTTTACTATTCCAGTCCACCATTTTTTTAGGTTATTCAATGTAACAAGCCGAAACGCACTATCCTTATTTAAGGTTTGCGCTACCTGTTGCATACCCATAGTTATTGCCATTACGCTTTGAACCTTGGTCATCACCTTCTGCAGGTTATCATTTTCTCCGGCAAAAAGAGATACAGCTCCTGTAGCGGCAGATAGCCCACCCGATAAGCCGGATATACCTTGTATAACACCTTGGAATTTTGCTTCATCATTCGCAAGAATACGTCCTTGCTGTGAAATATCCCCTTGGATATCTTGAAGTCGCCCTAATTCATTGACTAGTTTTTTATATGCTTCACTCTCTTCATTGATACCCTTATCGACAAGGAAAGCCATATCTTCTTTTAACTCTCTTATCCGACCACGCAGAGATTGGTGTGCTTTTGCATTTGTTTCTACTGCACGTGTTGCCTCTTCTCTCTTTTGGGCTTCCTGCTCTAGAGCATCAGAGAGGCTTCTGCTTTCGGCCAATACTTGCTTACGCACGGCAATCTCGCCTTGAATACTCGCCTGTCGCTCTTGTATAGCATGTACTGCCTCTTGATTGCCAGCAGAAAAGGCCGCTCCAGCATCTTTCCCTAGTTGGTCATATTGCGCCTCAAGTTTGGCTATCTCGGCTTCGTGGATCTCACAAGCTGTGCCTATTTTCCCTAGGGCTTGTCTTATGTTCTCGCTAGTAGCTTGAAAAGCCTTATCCATAAGTCGCCCACTTGATGCTGTTTCATCTGAAAGCCCCTGTACTCGTTGGACTGTCTCATCAATAGCCCTTAGCAAATCATCATTCTCAAGTATTGCCTTGAAAGAGAGTGCGCCGTTACTTGTATTCTCCATTTACATCAGCGTATTTATGTAATCCATTATATCTTCACTGTTGCTATGCGATAAATGCATACAATCTTCTTCCTTGCTATCTTCTAAATCGATATTTGGGGCATCAATCATCATCTTTTGAACTGTAGACCAAGAGATGCCTTCTGTTAAGTAATCCCACGTCCAACCGAAGTAAGCGCAAATAGCTCCTCTCCTGCCGTAGGGACTCTTTAATCCTCTATGTTTTCCTCTATCTGAATTGGACTTGTTGTTCGGTTGGCGGACATCAATCTGATAGAGTTCAAAAAATCCCCAAGATTACACATTGCATTGATGAGCATACATATTTGGTATAGCTCAGAAGGCTTTATTCGCAAGGCAAATAGACTTGTAAGTTCCCCCAGACGCTCAATATCTGGTACATACTTAACAGCCTTACCCTTGCCAATCGTAGGTATCATATATGATGACCCCATAACGGCTAAGGCGACTACTCGAGCAAAGCGCAAAGCATGTTTCTGTGTCATTTTCTTTGCCTGAACAATACTATCGTCTCCCTTTAATTTCTCCTCATCAATAGCAATTTCCAACCATTCAGCAGAAAGCCTATCAAGAGTGCCTAGAGTAGGCTCTTCAATGATGAATTTGCGTGTTATGGGTACAAGGACTTTCTTCCTTTTTAATCCAAAGAAGTATGATTTACACTGCACTTCGACATCTTGTACCTCAAATGACACGCCTTGATGTATAAGTGAATTGAGTTCTGCACGCTCTTGCTTAAGTTTATCTTTTTCCATCAACAAAACCATCTAAAAAAATGAAGGAACCCCCGAACTCTCACGGGTTGGGGATTCCGACAACAACAACGAAGAAACACTATTAACTTTCTTTTGGGTTGTAAGCACGAAGCCCCTTTCCTTCAGTTACAGCTAGAGGGGTTACGGTAAATTCAACAAGGAAGATACCCTTTGCAGACATATCCGCATTGATAACCGCTTCAATGGAAGCATTCGGCATCTCGAACCAAAGCCCCTGCTCACTTTTAACAAGTATTGCCTTATTCTTGACAACCTCACTGCCGTCAAAAGCCCACTTTGTTTTTTCTGTGCCGTTCTTTTCTACCTTCGTTCCACCGACATACTCAACGAGAGTATCAATATCAGCGTCCATGATAGAGAAAGATATTTTCGGAGACTTCTTCGTTACCTTACGCACGACAGGAATGGCATTGCCCTCCTCGAAGTGCTCTGTTACTTCGGAAGTTTCTTGCGAAAACTTAGCACTGTCACGATAGGTTTTACCTATCTTCTTCATAGAAGTTTCTTGTGGCATAGTTCCAGCGGGCGAAGCTTCACCCACCATTATTTCAGCCAATCCTAATGTTACCAACATACTTATTTAACTTTATGATTTAACCAACTTTATGTGTGTATATTCCATGATATACGAATGTTGCAGAAGTGCTGCCTAATGCTTGGTTCTTGCAAAACGGCTTGGCCCTCCGTAATAATCTTCAAGCCTTCAATTCTAGAAGAACGCAGCACATCAATGACGACCTTTGAGATTTCGGATAATCGATTATGATTTGGTTTTAATTGCTCTGTACCATCTATCTTACGGCGTTTATCCGGAACATAGATATTTACATTGCTTGTGGCTATTTGTGGGTAAAAATCTTGCGTCATAGATATTGTATTGATCACAATATCCTCTTTCACAGAATTATCTGGACGGTCATTTTGGAAGTATATACCGCCATTGATAGCATCTTTAACCCCTGATTTAACCAACAAATTAAATACGATCTCTTCAATCTCAAATGAAGTCTTCATTCTCCTGCCTTTCTTATGTTATCAATCAACTTCTCCAGCATCTTGGGCAACTCTTTCTCGGCCAAATGCTCAGCACTCGTTAGGACATCACGACCTTTACTCTCTAGATACAAAGCGTACGTCATTCCAGCCGTAACGACAAGACAAACACCTTCCGTTTGTTCTCCTATCGCTTGCGCCAATCTCTGACCTGCTTTTGCCCCTGCATCTCCATCTAGCACAACCTCATAAGAAGAATGAATGGCAACACCATCGAAGAATACAGAGTACCCAATTGAAGAGCGAAGATTCCCGGTTTGGTCTTCAAAGCCTTGTTCTTTCGGAATTGAACGTGCGCGATTCACGCACATTTCACCAAGAAGCTTTAGTCGCTCAATTTGCCTCTTCTGGACACGCCATAAAAACATATCCAAACGACCACGGACATCTTCCTTTCTAAACTTGGCTTCTATACCCATAACCTAGAGTGCAACTGCCCCTTATCAAACTTTAATGCAATACCCGAGATGCGTATATTTGAGCCATCTCTGCTATCAGAAACAAATACGCTGGTACCCTCTGTGACAACTAAATCTCCTTTGGGGATTTGTATCAAGGACGAGTATTTACGATAAGTTCCATCTGCAGTTTGAACCTCCGCCCCTCTTCCATCTGTTTCTTCTCGGCACATAGAAAGGAATGTAACCTTCTGTACCTCATCAGACCAACGGCCGTTTTCTTTCTGAACCGACGGCTCAGTCATGACGGCAAACAGATAGTGTGGGTATTGCTTCACCATATATTTGACTGGTTGCGTATTTTAGGACGAGAAAACAATACATTGTCAAGCTTAAGTTCAGTGCAAAGTGCATTGTAATAAAGCTTCACGGCATCAACATTCCACGAAACCGAATATCCCCCTTCAGATACATTTTGCATAGTACCCTTGAGAATAACGGACATTCTATGATATGTTGATAAGTCACAGGCCTTAACATCAACTTCGGCATCAGCTTTAAGTCCGCCTTTGATTAAGATAATATCTATCGCATCATCATCTATATTCAGACCAGAAAGTGCCTTTTCAAGGTATTGTTTGTTTGTCATTGCCTTAGTTGCTTTGAATTTGTGTGATAAAGGTTGCTCCCGCTTTGAAACTTACCTACGAGTCGTGAGGTATCGGGTCTTTCGTTCGCATTGCCCTTTCTGCTTGCAATCATTGAAGGCTGCCACTCGTGTCATTAGAAGTCGGCGATGCACCGCCATTAGACCAGCAACCGTTTATTCACACTAAGAATTAGTTCTTATTCCACGAAGTGGCATTGACCTGCATAAGTATCGAACGACCAGCCAAATTCCACGCTGGGAATAGATTACTGATACCCTCTGTTACCTCTTGTACAGGGCTTTCCGTAGAATACTTCTTGATTAGAGTATGCCCAAACATGACCTTTTCGGCAACACTTCCTGGCATCTTCTTAGCATCGATAGGACGCTTCCAATAGGTATTACCCAAGACCTTACTTTCAGAGAACAGAATGACATCATCTTCAAATGGATTTGAAGTGTTGCGCGTACCATCGGCAAGTTCAATGGTAATATCTTGGTCAATTACCACGATTTGAAGACCCTTGTACAGCTCTTTCTTCTTAGCAAGATAGGCATTCACCGTCTGCAAGTCTGGGGTATCCGTTGCCCCCGTGATACTTTCAATCAGCGTAGCACACTTCTTGACAACCTCTTCTTGCGATGCAAACTTAGCGAACGTATCCACGTTCATAAACATGAACTTATAATTCGCACCTATGCTCTTTCCCTTTTTGAGTACCGCAGGAATATCCTTTGACAACGGCTTACCAGCATTACCAGTAGTGTAAGACACTGAAACACCTACCTTCTGTTCGCTTGGTATCATGTAGTCTACATCATACTCGGTCACGATAGAGGCGTTATTAGAGTTAGTGAACTTCACCTTACCTAGTGAAATCTGACGAAGAGCAATCCATTCTGCACGTGCAGCCACGCCATCCCAACAGAACTTAGTATCTTCCGCCCAAAACTCTACAAGAGCCTTAAGGTCGGGATTATTACCGGCCATTGCCACCATAATATCATATTCGGTAAGCTCATCCTCCGTCTTCTCTCGTGAGATTGAAATCTTGGGGATATCTCCTTGAATACGGCTAATAGCATCACGCATCTTTTTAGGTATCGTTGCGCCTCGTGAAACAAGGTCGGCAGCGATTTTCAAGCCTGCTTGAGCCTCTAGCATCTTCCAGCTTAGGGTGTTTGTTTCCTTGAGAGGGAATAAGGTTGGATAGTAGTAATCCTTCAAGTCGTAAGTGTGAATCACGGCTTCCATATTCTTCTCGTCCAACCCAACCATCAATGATTTTAGCATATTGAATTATTTTGAAGGTTACACATACACTACACCCTTGAGTGCAGTTTTAATCTTATCATTTACGATTGGCGCATTCTCGCCACGGACAACACCAATTACCCAGGCAGATACAAAGAGATTATCTCCAGTGGTAACATCTTCGCTTTGTCCGGTAACGGCAATTGGTGTGACCTTGAGGTCGTTGCCTTCACTTGTACTCTCAAAAGCACAATCTCCAGCCTTAACCGCCTTTCCGAGAGTTGCCTGAAGGGTGATTATATCCTTACTCTCATTGCTTGTGTCAATAGTCGTAATCAACTGACCATTACTATCGTTTACGGCAAATCTATCACCACTCTTAAAGTGATGTCCCTTAGCAACTTCATAACTTGTTGCACTCTCGTTAGCTTGAGTTAAGATTTTAGCCGTCTTACACACGACAAAGAGACCATTATCTGACTTCCCGATAGGCGTACCCTCGTAGAGTGCATGACCTCCCAAGTTGGAGACGGACACGCTCACGCCTCCCGGTATATCCGCCGTTCTGTGAAGCAGGCACTTCACAACCCTACTATCCTTTTTCCTTTTGATGGTTAAACCCATAGTTGCAATAAATTAAGTTTATACTTCCTTGCCCTTAAGAGCATTGGCTTCGGGCTTTTGCGATGCAATAAAATCGGCTACAGGCTTTGAAATGCCTTCTGCCGTTCTATCCGCCATCATCGGTGCTCCTGCGCCATGATGTAATGATGCATCCGCCACACTCTGATTTGCTTTCTTGATGTCGGCGTCTTTCTCCGTCAAGTATTCATTAAATGCATTTTCATCGGCAAAATTCATTCGTCCAAAATCTTTAAGGGTTTGTTCCTTAAATGTTGCATCCTTGCACGCTGAAAGTTTGTCTTGAAGTGCTTGAAGCCTTGACTTCCCAACTTCCCCCTGTTCGTACTTATCTAAGCGGTCTTGCAGTGGCTTGACGGCACCTGCAACAGCATTAGCAACAATAGTAGCGATGTCATTAGGTTTAGTGTCATTGTCATCTCCATTCGGAATCACTGGATCTGTTTTCTTCTCAACAAGGTCAAACTTCTCCTTAAGATTCTTCTCAAAGGTCTTATTCCCCTTAGACACTTCCTCATCAACCACTTTACGATACTCTTTCACAAATTCAGTCACTTGCGCATCGGTGATTTTTTCCAAAAGAGCTTTCGCTTCCTCCTCATTAGCACACTGTAGCGCAAGCGTGCGCGCCAGATGCACTAGTCCATCTTTTCGCACGCCTCTATACTTTGATACCAGTAGTGCGAGCATCTCTTCAAAATTCATAATGAATAGGTTTAGTGTTACAAATCAAGACAAAGGTAAATTCTTTCATAGTGATATATTCATTTTTGCAAGACGACTTAAGTATAAGTTATTTGTCACTGATTGATTGCTTTTTTCCCCTCTAAAAAATATAGGCAAAAAACATGCTTATGCATTTGCATTGCAATGTATATGCAAAGAAAAGGAAAGGAAAGTATATATATACTATATATTCACTATCGTTCATATATAGTAGTATAGGGCGAAAACTTCGTTTTCTTCAACACATATAAGGTGAAATTATTTGATAATCTAAAAGAAAGTTGTACCTTTGTAATGACAAACAAGAATCCCCATCTCTTCTCAGATGGACATAGCCACCTCAATGGTGGCTTTTTTTCAATAAACACCTATGATGCAACGAGTAACATTTTATGTAGATGGATTTAATTTCTACTATGGTATTAAATCAAAGAAAGGGGTTGACAAACGATGGATAGACGCCTATTGGATTGATGTCGTCAAGTTCTTTCAAAGTTTCCTGTCAGACCAACAAGAGCTTGTCAAGGTCGTTTATTTCACAGCTTCTCCTCTTGACCCTAAGAAGAGTAGTCGTCAGAGTGCTTTTCTTAATGCAAACAAGGCTATCAATAAGGATAAATTTGAAATAGTCAGGGGGCAGTACATCACAAAGACAATATTATGCCCGTACTGTAAGCATTCCATACCTCGCCCCGAGGAGAAAAAAACAGACGTCAACATCTCAATACGCATGATAGGAGACTGCGTACAAGATCAGACAGACATCGTTGTTCTCGTGAGTGCCGACAGCGACTTGTTACCTCCTATTGAATTTATACAACAGAACTACAAAGAGAAGAAGATAAGGGTATACTTCCCTCCGACAAATTTCAGCAAAGACATATCTAAGAATATTCAAATACACAAAGGAAAGGTAGTGAACTTAGAGAATAACCTAAACAAGTTCATATTGGCAAAGATGCCTGATATCGTTGAAGACCATGAGACTGGAAAAGAATATACAATCCCCACCGAATGGAAATAGAACAGCACCCGTCATTACCACCTTTGCAAAATCCAGAATAGCACTTGCTTATTAAAAAATTATGATTACATTTGCAGTGTTCAAGCATTACGAGAGCGATGTATAAAGGCTCTCAGACATATAAGTTGAGGGCTATTTTCATATAGTCGCATCGGCAATAAAATAAATATTGGTGTTCGTACCCCTGTGTGTTAGCTGTAATGGCGCACAAAACAACTCTCGTAGTGTTTGAACAGCAGGAAAGGCGAACACCTCTTATTTTTTTAGTTATATGTTCAAAACTACGGAAGTCCTAAAAAGAACAGAATTGCTTGGACAACAATTCGAGGTTTACGGCACACCTCAAGAGCCGCTATTCAAGGCACAAGATGTAGCCTCATTGCTCCAACTCAAGAATGTATCTGATATGATACAAAGAGTTGATGACGAAGAACGGTCTAAGTTAAACTTAGGGCGTCAAGGTGAAACTTGGATGCTCACGGAGAATGGTCTTTACGAAGTCTTAATGCAGAGTCGTAAACCCATCGCCAAGAGTTTCAAGAAGGGAATTAAGGCGATCTTGAAAGAGATACGCACCAACGGCGGTTACCTAGCGAGTCATCAGGACGACACACCCGAGATGATAATGGCGAGAGCCTTGCAAGTAGCCCAATCCACTATTGAGAGACATCAGCAACAACTTGAAGCAGCACAAGCGACCATTAACAGCCAGAGTGCGCAACTCAAGGCGCAGGCATCAAAGGTTGAGTACACGGATAACGTGTTGAACTCAACAAACACGTACACGAGTACGCAGATAGCCAAGGAACTAGACTTACGCACGGCAGAACAACTTCACGGCATACTTAAAGACCTAGGGGTTATGATACGCCAAAGCGGTCAATGGATGCTATCGGCTAAGTATTGCGGTCAGAACTACACGAAGACGCGCACACACTCGTATACTCGCCAAGATGGCACACAAGGCACTAACAATATCACCGTATGGACCGAACGTGGTAGATGGTTCTTACACAAGTTAATGGAAAAACAAATTCAAGGGTAATCGTCATGGAAGCAATAGTAAATGAAATCAAGAGTCTACAAATCAGTGATGCAACGGCACGTTTAATAGCCTGCCAAAGATTTACAGACGACATCTACGAGAACATTATGAAAGCCCTTAAGGATATGTACGGCGAATATGCAGGTGAGGAAATCATCCGAGAACTTATTGCCGAGTCTATCTCCAACAATATCGAGAGGGAAAGAATGAAAGCAATCTAAATAGATAATCAATAGAGATAGTCCCCTATGGTTTGTACAAAATGCATTCCATAAGGGGTTTATCCTTCATCTTGTGTATCTTTGCTAAAAAGACTAGGCAACTTATGGAGCGCATAGAGCTATCAAAATCGGGAAAACAGGTCTTTCGCCTATTGGATAAGGGCGTATACACCCGTCCGGACTACATAAGCCCCTCCGACTTTAACAACGGAGCAAGAGAACTAAGGAATAAAGGTCTTGCAGTCTGTCACGAAGAAGAGGGTGGAGATGTCATCATATCTCGATTAACGGATATGGGCAAGCGTTATTCAGCGTTCAATCCGTCATTATCCAATCCCATTGACTGGAAGTGGATAATAAGTACAGCCATAGGGCTTATATCTCTTGCCGTAGCCATAATTGCCCTCTTCGTGGCTTGCACAGAGCAAGGATAATTATAATAAAAAGAAATAGATATGTTAGGTGCAATAATAGGAGATATTGTTGGTTCTCGTTTTGAGTTCAACAATACACATAGATTAGATTTTGAGCTGTTCACAAATGAATGCTCTTTCACAGATGACACAATATGCACGGTTGCCGTTGCAGATGCAATCTTGCGAGGAGTGAGTTTTGAACAATCTTTGCTTGAATGGTGCAGAAAATATCCCAATCCAAAGGGAGCTTATGGGGGTTCTTTCGGCCGATGGGTTCATTCACCTAACCCAGAACCATACAACAGTTTTGGAAATGGTTCTGCAATGCGAGTATCTCCCTGTGGGTACCTTACTGAAACTCATAACGTAATGAAGTTTGCACGGGAAAGTGCAGAATGCACACACAACCACCCCGAGGGCATCAAGGGGGCTGAATGTATAGCAAGGTGTATTGAAATGGCTTTATACTCTCGCAAGCATCAAGAGAATGGCAAGCAATTAGTGCGAGAAGTAGCCGAAATGTATGGCTACAATATCCAACAAACCTCCGATGAAATCAGACGCACAAACACCTTTA
>QWCZ01000503.1_pt1 | contig 24871 bp, 24 predicted proteins | sample 1972651 | NCBI WGS metagenome assembly QWCZ01 (sample SAMN09866695, study PRJNA288562) | Human oral metagenome isolate pre1_saliva, whole genome shotgun sequencing... | isolation source: mouth | host: Homo sapiens | place: USA: California
ATGATACATACCCATTGCTTCCACTTCAGGCATGTCTTCAATCAGACGCAATTTGTACTCTTCGCCGCGATCTTGGAAAATTTTGATGGTTTCTGCACGAGGCGTCATCACTTTAATGACGTCATAGTCTTGTGCAATCAACTCTTTCATGCGCGCTTCGATAGCGGCTACATCATCAGGCGTAAATGGTTTTTCAGTTGCGATATCGTAATAGAACCCGTCTTCAATCACCGGGCCGATAACCATTTTTGCATCTGGGTAGAGCTGCTTGACCGCATGACCGACCAAGTGTGCGCAGGAGTGGCGGATAATTTCCACGCCTTCTTTGTCTTTAGGCGTAATGATTTGAACATGAGCATCTTCGGCAATCGGATCACACGCATCGACCAATTTGCCGTTTACCTTACCTGCCACTGTCGCCTTTGCCAGACCAGCTCCGATAGATGCGGCAATTTGCGCTACAGTAACGGGCGATTCGTACTGGCGGACCGAACCGTCCGGCAAGGTAATGTTCAACATTAAAAGGCTCCAAAACATTAAAAAATAACGGCATAAATGCCGTTTGGGAAATTTGGTAGGCACGATTGGATTCGAACCAACGACCCCCACCATGTCAAGGTGGTGCTTTTGCAAGAGGCATGTATGTTTCTTCATTGCCGCAACCTGCAGAATTTAGGGAGTCTTATAAAAAAACCGTAAAAAATCATTTATAATGCAGCTCCTTAAAAATATATTTTTACACACAGCCGCCCGACTTACATTAAATCTTATGCTCAAATTTACCTTACACAAAAAAGACGGCCATGCCCGACGCGGCACTTTGGAACTGAACCACGGCAAAATCGAAACGCCGGTATTTATGCCGGTCGGCACTTATGGTTCGGTTAAAGCGATGAACCCGCAAAATCTGCATGACATCAAAGCGCAAATCATATTAGGCAACACTTACCATCTGTGGCTACGCCCGGGCTTGGAAGTCATCGAACAATTCGGCGGTCTGCACGAATTTATCGGTTGGGATAAGCCGATTTTGACCGACTCAGGCGGTTTCCAAGTATTCTCATTGTCTGACATGCGTAAGCTGACTGAAGAAGGCTGTACATTCCAAAGTCCGATCAACGGCGACAAACTGTTCCTCTCGCCCGAAGTGTCGATGAAAATCCAAACCGTATTGAATTCCGACATCGTGATGCAGTTGGACGAATGCACCCCTGGCGAAGCAACGCACAGCCAAGCGCAAAAATCGCTACAAATGAGCCTGCGCTGGGCGGAACGAAGCAAAAAGGCTTTTGAAGACCTCAAAAACCCGAATGCGCTGTTTGGCATTGTACAAGGCGCGATGTATGAAGATTTGCGCGAAGAGTCACTGAAAGGCTTGGAAGATCTCAACTTCCCCGGCTTGGCCATCGGCGGATTGTCCGTTGGCGAACCCAAGCCCGAAATGTACCGCATGTTGCGCGCTGTCGGCCCTATCCTGCCGGAACACAAACCACATTACTTGATGGGCGTCGGCACGCCTGAAGACTTGGTGTACGGCGTGGCACACGGTGTGGACATGTTCGACTGCGTCATGCCCACCCGCAATGCGCGTAACGGCTGGCTGTTCACCCGTTTCGGAGATTTGAAAATCAAAAACGCCAAACACAAGCTCGACAAGCGTCCGATTGACGAAAGCTGCACCTGCTACGCCTGTCAGAATTTCAGTCGCTCCTACCTGCACCATCTGCACCGTGTCGGCGAAATTTTGGGCGCACAGCTCAACACCATCCACAATCTGCACTTCTACCAAGTCATCATGGCAGAAATGCGCGAAGCCATCGAACAAGGGAAATTTGCCGATTGGCAGGCTCAATTCCATGAAAACCGCGCACGAGGCGTGGATTGAGATTTAACCATGCTTATCAAGGTCGTCTGAAAACATTTATCTTGATTGTCCCTCGGTTTTTCAGACGGCCTTTTGCACAAAGAGACATCTAATATTATCAATACACATCAAAGAAACAGACCATGCCCCGCTTCCTGCCAGAACCCTCCCTTCCCTACACCGACCAAAACCGTACCGCCGTCTTACTGCTTAACCTCGGCACACCGGATGCTCCGACCGCGCAAGCCGTCAAACCTTACCTGCGCGACTTTTTATCCGACCAACGCGTAGTGGAACTGCCGAAGCTGTTGTGGCAACCGATCTTGCGTGGTCTGATACTGACGCTGCGTCCTAAGAAAAGTGCGCACGCCTATGAAAAAATCTGGTTTAAAGAAGGTTCCCCCTTAGAAGTTTATACGGAACGTCAGGCAGCCGCGCTTGCCGAACAAATGCCCGGCCTGATTGTCCGTCATGCCATGACCTACGGTAACCCTTCGGTGGCGGATGTATTGTCGGAACTGAAATCACAGGGTGTGGGCAGGCTGCTGATTATCCCGCTGTATCCGCAATATGCCGCATCAAGCAGTGGAGCCGCCGTGGACAAGGTATGCGAACAATTACTGCTGCAACGGAACCAAATGAGCATACGGACCGTTTCGCGCTTCTATGACGACACGGGCTATATCGATGCAATGAAAAACCATATCCTCCGATATTGGGCAGAATACGGCCGCAGCAAGAAACTGATGCTGAGCTTTCACGGCATTCCGCAAAAACACTTCAACCTCGGCGATCCCTATCCAGATGAATGCCGCCATACCGCCAAACTGCTTGCAGAAGCACTAAATCTGACCGAAGACGAATATGTCGTGTCTTTCCAAAGCCAATTCGGCAGGGCAAAATGGATTACACCCAGCACTCAGGATTTGTTTAACAAACTGCCCAAACAAGGCGTAACCGAACTGGATGTATTTTGTCCGGGTTTTTTGGCCGACTGTTTGGAAACCATGGAAGAAATTGCCCTGATGGGGCGTGAACAGTTTTACGAAGCAGGCGGTAAAAACTACCGCTATATCCCCTGCCTCAACGACAATCCCGAATGGATAGGCGCGCTCGCCGGGCTTGCAAAAGAGAACCTTGGTGGCTGGTATTGAAACAATCGTTTGACCCACATCCAAATGCCGTCTGAAAATAATCTTTCAGACGGCATTTCATCTCACTTTCAGGTATGATGGCTTTGGACGCAACCATTAAAAGGATAACCCGATGAACATAATCCGACTGCTGCCCGCCCTGGTTTTGGGCTTACTCTATACCACCGTTTCTGCCGCCGATTCCCCCCAGGCGGCAAATGGGCAAAAAACCTACGAATCCAATTGTGCCGCCTGCCACGGAAAAAAAGGAGAAGGACGGGGAGCCATGTTTCCTCCGCTTTACCGTTCCGATTTTATTATGAAAAAACCGCAAGTCCTGCTGCACAGCATGGTTAAAGGCATCAACGGCACTATTAAGGTCAACGGCAAAACCTACAACGGCTTTATGCCGGCAACCGCCATCAGCGATACCGATATTGCCGCCGTCGCCACCTACATCATGAACGCCTTCGACAACGGCGGAGGCACGATTACCGAAAAAGACGTCAAACAGGCAAAAAACAAAAAACCTTAACCTTAGCAAGATGCCGTCTGAAATCCCCCAATCCGACTTCAGACGGCATTTAAACCAAAATATCCCGATACGGCACTTTCAAACCGACAGAACCGATATTGCCATTCCGCCATCAGGATGGCGGCGTGTCCAAAAGCAATACAGACACATACCAACCCCATCCCGAACTGGGAAACCGCATACGCCGACCACCCGCACAAAATCTCACCCGATAAAAACCGGCTGGCAAAATTTGCCGTAACAAAATGAGGTTCCCAATACCACCACCCGTCATTATGCCGACAGGAGGCTGCGTACTCTAAACCCGGCGCGAAAATAACGGTATCTTTCCCGGCAAAGGCAGCCTGCATATCCCGTCCAAATGACCAACCACCCTTAAAACCCATAGAATCAGGGTTCAAAAAACTCAATATCCCACGACCCTTTCCAAAAATTCCGCCCTCTTCCCACATCATTACAGCCAGGCTGCTTAAGCCCTCATTATTCCATCCGAACCTCACACCGACCATTCTCCTATATAATATCGGGATGTGTACCTTTTTGGAATAACCATGGCTTTTGCCTCACTGTTTACACTCTTGGATGATATTGCCGCCGTACTGGACGATGTCGCGCTTATGACCAAAACTGCCGCAAAAAAAACCGTCGGCGTGGTCGGCGACGATTTGGCACTCAATGCCAATCAGGTTGCAGGCATATCCTCGGAGCGCGAGCTGCCAATCATATGGGCTGTGGCAAAAGGCTCACTGTTCAACAAACTGATCCTCATTCCTGCCGCGCTGCTGCTTTCCACCTTCCTGCCACAGGCAATCACCCCGCTCCTGACCATCGGCGGTATTTATCTGTGTTTTGAAGGCGTTGAAAAACTACTGCACAAATTCCTCCACCGTAACGTACATCTTGAAGCAGAAACAGCCACAAGCGAGGATGAACAGGAAAAAATCAAAGGCGCTATCCGTACCGACTTCATCCTCTCAGCAGAAATCATCATTATCGCACTGGGTACGGTCGGACAATACGGGCTGCTGACGCGCTCGCTGGTTATGGCGGCAATAGGCATCGGCATGACGGTTTTCGTATACGGCCTAGTTGCAGTCATTGTCAAACTTGACGACTTAGGCATACTGCTGATGAAGCGGCCGCAAAACCTTCTGCGCCGGACAGGACGTACACTTATTTCCTTTATGCCTTGGTTTATGCGCGGATTGGCCATCGCCGGCACGATAGCCATGTTCCTTGTCGGCGGCGGGCTGGTTTCCCACAATCTGGGTTTCCTACATGACTTCCTCCACACACACCATTGGGACAGCGGATGGATATCCCACCTGTCCGACCTTTTGATCGGACTGGCAGCAGGTTCCCTTGCCTGTGCCGCCGTACTGCCTCTGATAAACTGTTTCCGCAGACACTGAACTCCTTTCCGATGCACCATGCCGTCTGAAAGACGCTCGGACGGCACCACTCCAAACAGACAGACACCCATGTTTCCCAAACTAGACAAATACTGGCAACACCCCTCCCTCTACTGGCCCCTGCTCATCCTCTTTGCCGCCTCCACCCCCTTTACCTTCGCACCCTATTACCACTTTTGGCTGATGCCCTTGATTTTCGGCGCATTTGTCCGACTCATCGAACTGCGTCCGCGCTTTGCCGTTTCATCCGCCTACCTGTTCTCCCTGACTGCATATTCAACACAATTCTACTGGATACACACCGCCCTCCACGACATTTCCGGGCTCCCCAACCTCTATGCCGTACCGCTGACCTTCCTGCTCCCCGCCTACCTTGCCCTCTATCCGGCACTCTGTTTCTGGTTATGGAAAAAATTTACCCTGCCGCGAAGCATAAAAACCGGCTTGGCATTGCCGGTTTTGTGGACACTGACCGAGTTTGCCCGAGAGCGCCTTCTAACCGGATTCGGCTGGGGCGCACTGGGCTACTCGCAAATCGTTTCAGACAGCCCGCTCGCCGGTTTTGCCCCTTTAGGCGGCATCCATATGGTTACACTGGCAACCGCCTTCCTCGGCACATGGTTGGTTTTGGCAAGCGACGGCAGCATCCCACCCCGGAAACGCCTGTTTCCGATTATCCTGATTGCCATCCTGATTACCGTCGGCTATACCGCGCAGCAAACCGACTTTACCCGTCCGGACGGCAGCACCCGAACCGTCGCCCTCCTGCAAGGCAATGTCGTACAAACCCTCAAATGGCGTGAAGACCAAGTTATCCCGACCATACAAAAATATTACGAACAAGTCGGCAAAACCACTGCCGACATCGTCATCATGCCCGAAACCGCCATTCCCGTCATGCGTCAGAACCTGCCGGAAAACATACTGGCACAATTTGCCGAACAGGCACAAAACAACGGCAGCGCACTCGCCGTAGGCATCAGCCAATACACTTCAGACGGCAGCGGCTACGAAAATGCCGTCATCAACCTGACCGGCTATCAAGAAAACAATCCGAACGGCATACCCTATTATGCCAAAAACCACCTTGTCCCCTTTGGAGAATACAAACCTCTGCCCTTTCTGACCACGCCACTCTACAAAATGATGGACATGCCCCTTTCCGACTTCCACAAAGGCGGTGACAACCAACCCACCCTTCAAATGAAAGACCAAAAAGTCGCCTTCAACATCTGCTACGAAGACGGTTTCGGCGACGAACTGATTACTACTGCAAAAGATTCCACCCTGCTTGCCAACATCAGCAACATGGCATGGTATGGAAAATCCAACGCCATGTACCAGCAACTACAGCAGTCCCAGGCACGCGCCATGGAACTCGGCCGTTATATGGTTCGCGCAACCAACACCGGAGCGACCGCCATCATCTCACCCAAAGGCAATATCATTGCCCAAGCACAACCCGATACCGAAACCATATTGGAAGGACACATCAAAGGCTATACCGGTGAAACGCCCTATATGAAAGCCGGCAGCTCATGGCCGTTGATAGGAATATTGACCCTTATCACACTGATACTTTTCATATTCCGCAACAAAAAATCCTAATGCCGGAACTGTCCGCCAAAGCGGACAGTTTTTTCCATGATACTGTTTACATACAGAAACGAATGTAATATAATATCCAAATCAACCTAAAATATCAGGTTTAAAAAATCAATCAAAATCAGATATAAAATTTCCCTATTTATCAACCCCTACCGCATATCTTTTATCAAACGTACAAAACACAATCCAAGCAGTGATATACTGTATCCAAACACCCAACCGCAAACCCGCGGTTCCAGCCGAAAGGAAATGCCTCAAATGAATAACGCTTTTGCATTACCTGCCATTCAAAGCGGCAACGGCAGCCTCGAACAATATATCCACACCGTCAACAGCATCCCCATGCTGACCTTGGACGAAGAAACGCACCTTGCAGAACGCCAACGCAAAGGCGACCTCAATGCCGCCAAACAACTTATCCTTTCCCACCTTCGTGTGGTCGTTTCCATCGCACGCGGCTATGACGGCTACGGACTGAATCAGGCCGACCTGATTCAGGAAGGAAATATCGGTCTGATGAAGGCGGTCAAACGCTACGAACCAGGTCGAGGTGCACGCCTGTTTTCATTTGCCGTGCATTGGATTAAAGCGGAAATTCACGAATTCATCCTGAGGAACTGGCGCCTTGTCCGCGTTGCCACCACTAAACCGCAACGCAAGCTGTTTTTCAACCTGCGCAGCATGCGTAAAAACCTTAATGCCCTGTCTCCTAAAGAAGCACAGGAAATCGCCGACGATTTGGGTGTCAAACTTTCCGAAGTACTGGAAATGGAACAGCGCATGACCGGACACGACATCGCCATCATGGCGGACAACAGCGATGACGAAGACAGCTTCGCCCCCATCGACTGGCTTGCCGACCACGATTCCGAACCGAGCCGCCAACTGTCGAAACAGGCACATTACGCGCTGCAAACAGAAGGCCTGCAAAATGCTTTGGCGCAACTGGATGACAGGAGCCGCCGTATTGTGGAAAGCCGCTGGCTTCAAGATGACGGCGGTCTGACGCTGCACCAGCTTGCTGCAGAATACGGCGTCTCTGCCGAGCGCATCCGCCAGATTGAAGCGAAAGCTATGCAGAAACTGCGTGGTTTTCTTGCCGAAGAAGCCGAAGCGGTTTGAAATAGGCATAATTAAACACCCGACAAGCCGGCTTGTCGGGTGTTTTTTATAATAGAAACCCCAATGAGGCTTGTGTGTCGTGCTGTACACGATTTTATACGTCCACGCCGTTGCAATTGCCGAAATTAAAAAACCAACATGAATCAGACACTGCCATATAAGCTGTTTCTCAGAAAGATTGGGCGAATTGATAAATTGCCTGTACCACAATCAAGTCTATATAAATCGGCACTTGCAGCCAACGGCTTGTCAAAATTATTTTGGTAAAGACACCCGTAGCCTGTTCCAATTTTGGAAGTTTTGTCTGATACACATCCCTTTCTTGCAGCGACAAAAGCTCATGGTGCCCATATAGCGCGCCAAATCTTTAATTTTTCACATCCTGAAGCACTTAGTCCCATACAGATGTGATATATTGATTATATTTTAACGGACTTCGGAGGAGAAAATGAGCAAAACCATCCATATCCACAGTATGACCGGATTTGCCAATACGGCAGAAGAATGCGGCAGCAAACGCATCAATCTCGACCTGCGTGCGGTCAACCACCGTTTTCTAGATATTCAAATCAGGATGCCGGATGATTTACGCCATTTGGAAAGCGGTATCCGAGAGAAAATTTCATCCCATATCGCGCGCGGCAAAGTCGAATGCAAAATCCAAATTCAAGATACGGAAAACAAAAACCAATCTTTGGAACTGAATCACGACTTGGTCGGACAACTTGCAGAAATCAACCAAACCCTCCGTAAACATCATGACCTGGCAAAATTGGGGGTTGCCGATATTTTACGTTTTCCCGGTGTATTGGCAAGCCAAAGGGAAAATACGGAAGAATTGGCAAAAAGCATTACCGAACTGACCGAAAAAGCGTTAAAAGACTTCACTGCCGCACGCAAGCGGGAAGGTAAGAAACTAGGCGAGCACCTGTTACAACGCCTTGAAAGCATGGAAGAAATCATAGATGCATTAAGCGAACTCTTTCCTACCCTGTTGGAAACACATAAAGAAAAAATCCGCTCGCGCCTCGTCGAAGCAGTCGGCGACATCAATAATGACAGGCTGCAACAGGAATTTGCCCTCTTTATTCAAAAATCCGACATCGACGAAGAATTCAGCCGCCTGCGCACGCATATCGACGAAGTACGCCGCATCGTTACCGAACACAAAGGCAGCAGCGGAAAACGCTTGGATTTCCTGATGCAGGAATTAAACCGTGAGGCCAACACCTTGGGCAGCAAATCTATTGCTGCTGAATGCACCCGGGCCTCTGTCGAACTGAAAGTCTTAATCGAGCAGATGCGGGAACAAGTGCAAAATATCGAATAATCGGTTTCCCCGATAACCAAATGCCGTCTGAAAGCCCTTTCAGACGGCATTTTTTCAGTTTGAAACCTTTGCGGTATAAAGGCTTAAGGCTTTCCTTTAACCTCCACCAATCTTGTTCCTGCAAGAAAATCATACAGAAACTGCCGATCGGGATTCAGCAGTGCGAACCCCCACGGTAAAATCAGCCAAATCAATGCCGCACCGAATGCATCCTTGGGTGAAATACCGAGCAGGTGGCGTAATCCGGCATAGGCTAGCATAGGGATGAATACGATAAATATGCATGCCCAAATAAAACGCAGGCGGAGCAAGTGTAGAGACGGCTGCATACCGTTAACATCGCACAAGCCTATCCTCCATGTCCTCATCGCCAAGGTCTGTCCCTGCCCGTGCCAGTTGGCACGGAAATAAAGCCACCATGATCCCATTATCAGGATACTCGTTACCAATGCAGAAACCGCGATAGAAACGGGATTCAGAAAAATGGCAGCAATACCGGCAAGCAATGCTGCCAAACAGGTTGCCGCACCGACCAGCAGCATCTCATACAGCATGGCGGCAAAGCGGCGTTTGAGCGGGGCGGGTTTCAGTATCATCATCTTTTCAGTCGGAATATGCCGTCTGAAACACCGGCGGGTTTCAGACGGCATTCATGCAGATATGCCTCGGGCGGTTAACGGTGCGGACGTTTCTGACCGCGCGACTGTTTTGCCGCCATTTGGTTGATTTCCTGACGGGACGGACGTTTTTTGAACATGGCATGTGCCTCGTCAACCGAACATTTTTGCGACAGGCAGATTAAAGTAACGGCATCCTTCTGGTATTGTCCGCCGCTATGATACATACGGCGCAGGTTGGCCTCATTGACTTTGCCTTTTTCCGGATCAATGTCGAATTTTTTCAGACGTTCGATAAACAGACGCTGCTGACGGCGGCTAGTCCAAACAAAACCGCCCGCGGCGGCAGCGACGATGATGGCGGCAAGCAGGATGGCAAGCGGCCAGGAATCGACAATCAATACGATAATGAGGCTTAAAACGGCGGTAGTCAGTAAAATCAGGCCGCCCAAGCGCAGTTTGGTCTTATTGTCCATAGGGTTGATGTTCCTTTATTGAGGTGGTCGTGCCGTCTGAAATGTTTTCGGACGGATTGGTGAATACTTTTCAGGATTAACGGTATTTTACAGTATTTTCAGATTTTAGGGATTGCCGCTTTATTCTGCCAGTGAAATGACAAGTTGTCTGAACGCCGCCCATGAATCGCCCTCTTCCGCACCTTTGATAATCCTGTCGATTTTGGCACAGGTTTTAAGCGCATCAAGCAGGCGGGAGATAGAAATCCGTCTGACCGCAATCGGAGCGAGCGTCTGCTTTTCACCCCAAAGTCTGAGACTGTTGCGTACGGATTGGACACTCTGCCCCTGTTTTAAGGAAGCAGCCAGACGGATCAGCGTCCTGATGTCTTCAGCTACCGTCCACAGCAACAGTACCGGTTCTTCGCCTTCCTCCTGCAATCCGTCCAACAACCTGCATACGCGCGGCACATCACCCTTCATCCATGCGCCGGCAAGCTGAAAAACGTCAAAGCGGGCAACATTGGCAACGGCGGTTTGCGCCTCATGGATATTGACGGTATGCCCTTTCGGATACAGCAGCCCGAGCTTGTCAATTTCCTGACGTGCCGCCAGCAAGTTGCCTTCCACCCGTTCCGCAAACAGTGCCAATGCGTCGGCTTCGATAAACAGACCAATTTTTCCCAATCGACTGCGTATCCATTGCGGTAAAGCCGCCGCGCCGACCGGCTTGGCTTCCCACACCTCCCCCTTGGCTGCCAATGCGGCAAACCATTTGGATTGAAGCTGGTTTTTTTCCAGTTTCGGCAGTAAAACCACCGTTACCGTATCTTCCGGCAGGCGGGAGGCAAAAGTTTGCAGTGCCTCGCCACCGGTTTTGCCGGGCTTGCCGTTAGGGATATGCAGTTCCAACAGTTTCAAGTCGGCAAACAGACCTGCTCCGCCTGCCGAATGCAGCAGTTCGTTCCAATCGAAGGCATTGTCTGCCGTATAAACTTCCCGATTGAGGTAACCTTGTTTCTTTGCCGCCGCCCTCAATGCATCCAATGCCTCGATACGCAGCAGCTCTTCCTCGCCATGAATGACGTACAGCGGTTTTAAAGGTGCGTCCTCATCGATATGCCCGGTATATGCCGCCACTTTATTCTGCCTTTAGGAAGGTCAGGCGGCGGACAATTTGTTCGGCGGCATCCTGCCGCATTTCTGCCCACAGGGTTTCTTCTTCTTCCTGTTTGCCCAAAATCTCATTGTCCGAATAATCCAAAATACGGCGGACGAAAACAGTCATCGGTCTACCCACAGGTTCGCCGTGTTTCAGCACCTGTGCTTCAACCGTCAGCACCAAGAGATATTCGTTAATCGCCGCCGCACGGGTGATGGTATAGGTCTCCTTGCGCTGGGAAATATTGTTGATACGCAGGGTCATCGGTGCGCCGCCGGTATCCGTAACACGGACCGAGACCTGATGAAGCGCGGTTTCCAAAGGAAACTGCAATGCCTGACCGCCTTCAATGTGCCAGTTTTTATAGGCAGGCGTATGCAAAGCGCCGCTCCGGCCTTTCAAATGGAAACCGCATGCGCCCAACATCAGCACCGCGGCGGTAAGCAATATTTTGTTCATATTTTGCCTTTCTCAAAAGCACAAAGTCGGTAGATTATATCAGCGGTATTTTCAGACGGCATTCCTATCCAGCCAAATCAGGCTCGCCATGCGACCCGTCATCCCGTCACGGCGGTAGGAGAAGAAAGTGTCGCGTTCCAAGACGGTACAATGCGTGCCGCCGTAAATCATGTTCACCCCTTCGCGGCGCAGAACCAAACGCGCCAACGCGTAGATGTCGGCAAGATACTTACCGCCGCCGATGTCTTCGAATGCATCCGCGGCTTCGGGCATGGGCGCGCAAAATGCGTCGAACACGTCTTGTCCGACTTCAAACGCATCCGCACTGATGGCGGGACCGAGATACGCCATAATTTCGACGGGCGGAACCTTCATCGCGGCTATGGTGTTTTGCAATACGCCGCCCGCCAAACCGCGCCAGCCGGCGTGTGCGGCAGCAACGACCGTACCGGCTTTGTCGCAGAACAAGACAGGCAGGCAGTCGGCAGTCATCGCGGCACAGGCGGCTTTGCCCGTGTTGTCCACCGAAGCGTCTGCATCGGGTGTGTTGCCTAACGCTTCGACAGCATTGACGACAATGGTGCTGTGAATTTGATTGAGGTAGGCGACGGGCAGCCCGACCTGTTCCTGCACAATTTCACGATTACGTTGTACGGCATCGGGATTATCGCCCACGTGCGAACCGAGGTTCAAACTCTGATACACACCTTGGCTCACGCCGCCGTTGCGCGTGGTAATCAAGGTTTTGACATTGGCGGGCGCAGTCCAGTCGGCAATCAGGAAATCTTTGTCCTGCGGGACGAGGTTTAGGGTTTCTGTGATGGTTTTCATTGGATATTGGAATAGGTGTGTGGCGGAAAGGGTTGATTAACTGCCTTCGGGGCAAATGGATGCTTGTTTTTTCGTCATTCCCGCACAGGCGGGAATTCGGAGATTCGGGATTGTTTCCAAACGTTCAGGTTCGGATTCTTGCCGGTGCAGGAATGATGCCCTTATATACTTTCTCCGAGCTTTATATGTTTCAACAGGGGATGGCACATCAAGCACCGCACTGCGTGTTGCCCGAACGAGACTACCCTCCGATTAGATTCTATCGCCATAAACAGACGGGTTTCAACCGGATGCAGTCCGTTTCCGACACCTCTCGGGCGATGCCGTCTGAAAACTAATCTCCACTTTCAGACGGCATTGTTTAGGCACGGTTATTTTGCAAATTAAGGTTAAGGCGTGTATGCTTGCCTTCCCTTAAAAACAAACACGCAACGCATTATTATGAATATCCTCAGTAAAATCAGCAGCTTTATCGGAAAAACATTTTCCCTCTGGGCCGCGCTCTTTGCTGCCGCCGCTTTTTTCGCGCCCGACACCTTCAAATGGGCGGGGCCTTATATTCCTTGGCTGTTGGGCATTATTATGTTCGGTATGGGTTTGACGCTCAAACCTTCCGACTTCGATATTTTGTTCAAACATCCCAAAGCCGTCATCATCGGCGTAATCGCACAATTCGCCATTATGCCGGCAACCGCCTGGCTGCTGTCCAAACTGTTGGACCTGCCTGCCGAAATCGCGGTCGGCGTGATTTTGGTCGGCTGCTGCCCGGGCGGTACGGCTTCCAATGTGATGACCTATCTGGCGCGTGGCAATGTGGCTTTATCGGTTGCCGTTACGTCTGTTTCCACCCTGATTTCCCCATTGCTGACTCCCGCCATCTTCCTGATGCTTGCCGGCGAAATGTTGGAAATCCAAGCGGCCGGTATGTTGATGTCCATCGTCAAAATGGTTTTACTCCCCATTGTTTTGGGTTTGATTGTCCATAAGGTTTTGGGCAGTAAAACCGAAAAGCTGACCGATGCGCTGCCGCTGGTTTCCGTTGCCGCCATCGTGCTGATTATCGGCGCGGTAGTCGGGGCAAGCAAAGGCAAGATTATGGAAAGCGGCCTGCTGATTTTTGCGATTGTCGTACTCCACAACGGCATCGGCTACCTGCTCGGTTTCTTTGCCGCCAAATGGACCGGCCTGCCTTATGATGCACAAAAAACGCTGGCCATCGAAGTCGGTATGCAAAACTCAGGCTTAGGCGCCGCCCTTGCCGCCGCACACTTTGCCGCCGCGCCGGTTGTTGCCGTTCCCAGCGCATTGTTCAGCGTGTGGCACAATATCTCCGGCTCGCTGCTGGCAACTTATTGGGCGGCCAAAGCCAGTAAACATAAAAAACCCTAAACGCCTTTCATCATAATGCCGTCTGAACGGGGCAAACGAAACCGGCGGTTTCTGCCCGGCCCCTTCAGACGGCCTTTGTTTGAAATCGGCGGAGACGATTGCCCGGCTGCTCCGATTCGGCTGCCTGCGTTCGCCCCGCCTTTCAAGCCGCCTCACTCCCTTACATAAACCACTTCGACATCGTAGTCGTCTTCGTTCCAATCATCGTCGTCATCCGCGCCGAGTTTGTCCTGCCATTCTTCTTCATTGTCCAAGGAGGAATCCAAACCGGCTTCGAGGCGCAATACGGACAGCAGGTGATACATATCATCGGGAATCGGGGCTTCGAAGGAAACGGTTTCGCCGGTTTTCGGATGGACGAAACTCAAGCGGTAGGCGTGCAATGCCTGACGCGCGCCCAGACTTTTAACTGCTTCTTTCACCGGTTCGCTGCACGGATGGCGCAGGTTGCCGTAAACCGGGTCGGCGGCAAGCGGATGGTTGGCCTCGCGCATATGGACGCGGATTTGGTGCGTCCTGCCTGTCTCGAGCGAACATTCGATATAGCTGTGGGCAAGATAGCGTTCCAACACTTTGACGTGTGTAACGGCTGGTTTGCCGCCGAATTTAACGACTGCCATTTTCAGGCGGTTGTGCGGATCGCGTCCGATTTGGGTTTCGATTTTACCGTCAAAGGGAACGATACCGTTGGCGACGGCGCGGTAAATGCGTTTGACCGTGCGCTCTTGAAGCTGTTGCACGAGGGAATTTTGCGCCGGCAAGGTTTTGGCGACCACCATCAGGCCGCTGGTTTCTTTGTCCAAACGGTGTACGATGCCCGCGCGCGGTACTTGGCTCAATTCGGGACAGTGCGCCAACAGGCCGTTGAGCAGGGTACCGCTCCAGTTTCCTGCGGCCGGGTGGACGACCAGTCCGGCCGATTTGTTGACGACGATGACGGTATCGTCTTCGTAGACGATGTCCAAAGCCATAGGCTCTGGAACAAACGCCAGATTTTCCTCACTCGGACGGACGGTTACACGGATTTGCTCACCGCCTATCATTTTGTCTTTGGGTTGCGAAGGTTTATCGTTTACAATAACCGCGCCTTCTCTAATCCATGATGTCAACCGGCTGCGCGAATAGTCTGGCAGAAGTTTTGCCAATACCGCATCCAACCGCCCGCCGGCAAGCTCGAGCGGAACAGTCAGACAAATACAGTTTTCGGTTTCCGGGGCTGACACAAAGTCTGAATCATCGCTATAATCGGATTCATTATCAAAGGAAGTATTCTGCATGAAAAAAATTCTTTTAACGGTTTCATTAGGTTTGGCACTGAGTGCCTGTGCCACCAAAGGTACGGTAGATAAAGATGCCCAGATTACCCAAGACTGGAGTGTGGAAAAACTCTATGCCGAAGCCCAGGACGAGCTGAACAGCAGCAATTATACGCGAGCTGTCAAATTATACGAAATCTTGGAATCGCGCTTCCCTACCAGCCGCCATGCCCAGCAATCCCAACTGGATACGGCATACGCCTACTATAAAGATGATGAGAAGGATAAGGCGCTGGCCGCCATTGACCGCTTCCGCCGCCTTCACCCTCAACACCCGAATATGGACTACGCGCTATACCTGCGCGGTTTAGTACTGTTCAACGAAGATCAGTCTTTCTTGAACAAGCTTGCCTCGCAAGACTGGTCCGACCGCGACCCGAAAGCCAACCGCGAAGCATATCAGGCCTTTGCGGAACTCGTCCAACGCTTCCCGAACAGCAAATACGCCGCCGATGCGACCGCACGCATGATCAAACTGGTCGATGCTTTGGGCGGCAATGAAATGTCGGTAGCGCGTTATTACATGAAACGCGGCGCATATATCGCCGCCGCCAACCGCGCCCAAAAAATTATCGGCAGCTATCAAAATACACGCTATGTCGAAGAATCACTGGCCATATTGGAACTTGCCTACAAGAAGTTGGACAAGCCCCAGCTTGCCGCCGATACACACCGCGTTTTGGAAGCCAACTTTCCGAAAAGCCCGTTCTTAAAGCAGCCGTGGCGGTCTGACGATATGCCCTGGTGGCGTTACTGGCACTGATTCCGCACCGATGTCCGGATGCCGTTTGAAACCCTTTCAGACGGCATTTTCCGTTTCAGCCCAAACCGTCATTCACTCAAACGGCTTTCTCTGCCAATAAAACCGATAATTTTTGAGACGACCTGCCTTCACACCATCTTGACTCAAACCAAATACCAGCGCACCCGACAAATCCGTCCGCAACAACTTGATGCCGTGTGCGCGGACACGGTTCTGCACCGCCTCGGTCGGATGTTTGTAGGCATTGCCATAACCACTGGATGAAACAGCATATTCGGGTGCAACCGTATTCAGGAACACGCCTGAAGATGATGAATTACTGCCGTGATGCCCCAACACCAACACCTGGCTGTACAGGTTGCCGCCATACTTGCCGACCAAGCTTTCCTCGCCCTTCGTATCCAAATCGCCGGTTACCAGCAAAGCCGCACCGCCGGCCGTTACGCGGAGTACGCAGCTTTTCCCGTTGTCGTCCGACTCATTGCGTTCAGGCGGCACCAAAAACTCAAAATCCACGCCGTCCCACTGCCAATACTGCTCCGTACAGGCCCGCGCGCCCTCATAAAATTCCGGCTGTCCGGCATACATTCCGCCATCGGGAATATTCCTCACCGCCTGCAAACCGCCGTCATGATCGCTGTCATGATGGGAAATCACCAACCTGTCCAAGTACCGTACGCCCGACGCATTCAGGCTCGGCACAATCCCCGTCTGCGCCGCCGATGCAGTTCCGGTATCAAACAAAAGATGATGATTTGCCGTCCGTACCAGCACCGACAAACCCTGACCCGCATCCCAAACGATGACTTCCGCACTGTTTCCACGTACCGCCTCAGGACGGTAAAACACAAATCCGGCCAGAACCGCCGCCGACCACGGACGCAAACCCAAACCGCGCGGCAAAAGGACAAACAAGGCGGCGCATAATGCCAAAACCAACAGCGGAAAAGGTGCGGCAGCAACGGCAAACTCCGGCGACACGCCGGCAAGCCATACCAAAAACCGCAAAGTATATTCTGCCAAGAATGCTGCCGCCTGCTGAAGCGGCGCAAACGGCACGACCGAACCCAGCAATGCCAGCGGCGTCAGAACCCAAGAAAACCACGGTATCGCCACCGCATTGACCAAAGGGCTGATTAAAGGCAGAGAGGCAAACAGATAGCCGAGCAGAACCACAGAACATACCGATGCCGCCCATTGTCCGCGCACGGCGGTTTTCCGCCTATCCTCACCCAGCCGCCCCGAACACGCCCATATCAAAGCCGCAACCAAACCGAAAGACAGCCAGGTACCGACACCTAAAACCGCCAAAGGATCAAACAACAAAACGGCACCCAAAGCCTGCCACCATGCCGCCCAAACCGAACGCCTGCCATTACGCCACGCCCACGAGAATGCCGCCAACATCAAAACGCTGCGCTGCGTCGGTACGGAAAAACCCGCAAGCAGCGCGTAACACAGCGCACCGGCACAACCGCCTGCCAAAATCCACACGCGTGGCCGGGAAGGAAGGCGCGGCAGACAAACAAACAACCGCCTGACCAGCCACGCAAACAGTACCGCCACCATCGTAACGTGCAAACCCGAGATACTGACCAGATGAGTCAGCCCCAACGGTCGGAACGCCTGCCACAATTCGGGGCGCAATGCCGACTGTTCGCCCACACTCAACGCGCGCATCAGCCCGATGCCGTCTGAAAGCCCGCCATCCGCATCCGCCTGCTGCCAATTGCGGCTGATGCGGCTGCGCCAAACCGCAATCCCCCAACCGCTTCCGTCATGCAGCAAAACCCTGTCCGCACCGACCGTTCCCACGCCGCCTATCCCGTTGGATAATGCCCACGCCTCACGGTTCAGCCCCCTAAGGTTCAATTCCCCTACGACAGGGCGCACGCGCGCCGTTATCCGCCACTTGCTCCCGACCTTCCACTCACGTTGCTTATAATCAGACAGCAACAAGTCAAACCGCCGTCCCTCGCTGTCTACGGCTTTTGCCGCAAAACGGACGCTCCACCCGTCCGAACTCGGCATATCTGCCACTTCCACCGTCAGCGGCACACCCGAAACCGCCTCCGCCCGCCATTGGGAAGACAATGCCGCCTCCGTCCTGAACACACCGTAGGCAGCACCCGCCAAAACACACAACATCAAACCGGCAAATCCAAACCGCCTTGCAGACACAGCAAAAACCGCAAAAGCCGCCAACCAAAACAGCCAATGCGGTACAACCGGCAGTGCGAACGAAACTGCCACGCCGACGACCCAACACGGCAAAAACCAACGACGGAACACGTCTCCCCACCCCCGATATTTCAAAAATAAACGGATAATAAAGCAAATCCGAAAAGCCGTCATAAAGGAAAGTTCGTAAAAATGCCGTCTGAAACCAGGCTTCAGACGGCATTTTTATCAAACTGACAAAGCTACAGCTCAATGCCTTTGAGTTTCGCCACGGTATTAATGTCTTTGTCGCCGCGACCGGAGAGGTTGACCAGAATCACTTGGTCTTTGCCCATTTTCGGCGCATTTTTCACCGCCCAAGCAACGGCATGGCTGGATTCCAGCGCAGGAATAATGCCCTCAAAACGACAGAGCAAATCAAAGGCTTCGAGTGCTTCGTCGTCTTTGGCAACGGTGTATTCGACGCGCTTGATGTCGTGCAGATGGCTGTGTTCCGGGCCGATGCCGGGGTAATCCAAGCCTGCGGAAACAGAGTGCGTACCCAAAACCTGGCCGTTTTCGTCCTGCATCAGATAGCTGCGGAAACCGTGCAGTACGCCAATCGGTGCGCCCGAAGTAATCGGCGCGGCGTGGTCAGGCGTATCCACACCCAAACCGCCGGCTTCCACGCCGACCAAACGTACGTTTTCTTCTTCGATATAGGGATGGAACAAACCGATGGCGTTTGAGCCGCCGCCCACGCAGGCAACGGCAACATCAGGTTGGCGACCGATGGCTTCCAACATTTGTTCTTTGGCTTCATTGCCGATGACGCATTGGAAATCGCGCACCATTTCGGGATACGGAGCGGGGCCGGCGGCAGTACCGATGATGTAGAACGTGTCGTCCACTCGGGCAACCCATTCGCGCATGGCTTCGTTCATCGCGTCTTTCAATGTACGGCTGCCACTGTCAACGCCGACGACATTCGCGCCAAGCAGCTTCATACGGAACACATTCGGCATTTGGCGTTGAATATCGTCCGCGCCCATGTACACGTCGCAAGTCATGCCGAAGCGGGCGGCGACGGTGGCGGAAGCCACGCCGTGCTGCCCCGCGCCGGTTTCGGCTATGACGCGTTTTTTGCCCATGCGGCGGGCGAGCAATGCCTGACCGATAGTGTTGTTGACTTTGTGCGCGCCGGTGTGGTTCAAGTCTTCACGCTTCAACCAGATTTGTGCGCCGCCCAAATGCTCGGACAATCGCGCGGCATGGTAAACGGGGCTGGGTCTGCCGACGTAGTGTTTCAAATCATGGCGGAACTCTTCCCAAAATGAAGGATCTTCTTTCGCTGCTTTATAGGCTTCTGCCAATTCTTGCAAAGCCGGAATCAGGGTTATTGTCGGCAATTATAACTGTTTTTCACACAAACCCGCCATTTCGAAAAACGCCCGATACGCCGCCGCCTTTTTCGCTAAACTCAAAGGATAAGCGCGCGAAGTCGAAGGCAGGCGGGTCAGGGTCAAATCCCGTCCGGCAAACGGAAACGGCACAGTTTCGCCCGTTTTCGGCATTTTGATGCCGCCACCCTGAATATCGAGCAGGATTTCCGTCGCCTTGCCGCCCGTCGTACAAATATGGCGGCACCGGGGTATTTTTGCCAACACCGCCGCCAAATCGACGGTTTCGACTACCTTTAAAAACTTGTCGGACGCATTGCCGTGTTCCCTTGCCGCCTTCAACACGGTCGGACAGGACGCTATCCCCGCCCTGTTCAGGAAATCCCTTATCCTGCATCCGTCGAATGCTTTTTCAGACGGCATCTGAAAATGCGCCGCATCGTTAAAAAACACCAGCCCGTAAACGCGCCACATATCGTTTTGGAAATTCGGATAATGAAACTGCATCGCGCGTTTGTCTTCCTTGGGCGGAAACGTCCCCATCATCATGACCGATGCCCCGTTCGGCAAAACGGGATCGAACGGATAACTTTCAATTTCCAACCCGACCGCATTATTTTCCATTTTCACCCCATATACCCGGCCACCCGCTTCAGGCGGCATTTTGTCCCAAATGTATCAAAATCATGCCGCCGGCTGCAGCCGCACAACCCGCCGCCAAAGAAATATGCAGCGGCTCCCCCAAAAACCAGACCGAACACAACATACCGAAAATCGGTACCAATGTTACATAAACAGACGCACCGCCCGCCCCCAATACTTTCACGCCTTCAAAATACCACGCATACGCTAAAACAGTCGCACCGACCGCCAACCACAGCAATGCAAACCAGCCGCGTCCATCCATGACCGCTACCGCCCCAAGCGGCAAACCTTCCGCAAACCATGCCACAGCGGACAACATCAGCGCACCGGACATCGACGTAACCGCGGCAACCGTCAGCGCATCAATCCCGCGCAAAACCTTGCGCCCTATCAACGTATAAGCTGACCAGCAAACCACGCATCCGAAAATCAGCCATTCCCCGGGCTTCAACCCGTCCGCCAGCACCGCTGCCGGATTACCCTGCGTAACCGCAGTGACCGCACCGCCGACGGTCAGCAACATACCCGTCAGGATTTTCATATTCAAATATTCCCCGAACAACCACACCGCCAACAGCAGTGTCAACACCGGGTTCACGCTCATGACGACCGCGGCTTTGCCGGCCGGCATCTGCTGCAGGCCCAACATAAAGAATACGGCATACCCGCACACGCCGAACAAGGCGGCAACCGCCAAACCCAGCCATTGCCGCGACGACAAAGCCGACAAAGCCGCAAACCTGCTGCGCGCAAACAACCAACCCGACAGCAAAACTGAAGCCAGCAGAAACCTGACCGCCCCGCCCGTCAACGGCGGCAGGGACTGCCCCAATATCCTGCCCATAGGCCAAGATGCACCCCATAATACCGCCATACCCAGCAGCTTCACATGAATCAGATAAGTCCTCATACAGTATCCAACCGTAAAAATACCAAACCAACGGATAAGGCCGAACAAAACAGCATTATCAAGCCCCGCCGTTTTCGGTTACAATGTCCACATCAAACCGATATTGTAAACATATTCACATTTAAATGCTGAACAAGATGTCCATACGGCTTGCCGGATTACCCCGAATCGGAAGGGACACCTTCCCAAAAATCCGGCCCGTATCCTCAAAACCGGTTGCACCGGGCAAGGAAACCCGATGAAAGAACACAAAGCCCGCAAGCGTTTCGGGCAGAACTTTTTACAAGACACGCAGATCATCAACGATATTGTCAACGCCGTACGCCCGCAGGCGGATGATGTCGTGATTGAAATCGGCCCGGGTTTAGCGGCGATTACCGAACCTTTGGCAAAAAAACTGAACCGCCTGCACGTTATCGAAATCGACCGCGACATCGTATGCCGTCTGAAAACGCTGCCATTTGCGGATAAACTGGTGATTCACGAAGGCGATGTATTGCAGTTTGATTTCAACGGCATCGCAGGCAAAAAGAAAATCGTCGGTAACCTGCCGTACAACATTTCCACGCCGCTTTTGTTCAAGCTGGCGGAGGTGGCGGACGATGTCGTCGATATGCACTTTATGCTGCAAAAAGAAGTGGTCGAGCGCATGGTTGCCGCGCCGAAAAGCAACGACTACGGCCGCTTGGGCGTGATGCTGCAATATTTTTTCGATATGGAGCTGCTGATTGACTATCGGCAAGGCGGACGATTTCGAGCATTTCGCCAAACTCGTGAAACTCGCCTTCCACCAACGCCGCAAAACCATACGCAACAATCTGAAAGAGCTTGCAGGCGACGATAATTTGCAGGCAGTCGGCATCAATCCGCAAGACCGCGCCGAACACATCGCGCCGGAAAAATACGTAGCGTTGAGCAATTATCTGACCGGGAAAGCCGATGCCGTCTGAAAAGGGAGTAAGCCGATGAAGAAATACCTGCTTTTACCCTGATACTGCCGCTTGCAGCCTGCCTGACCAATCCGAACGACCGTTTTTTTGACGGCAGACGCTACACGCCTCATCATATGGATCTCCCGTAACGACAACCTGCAACGGCAAATGCCGTCTGAAAGAAAAGACATGATCAAATTCAAAAACGTACACAAACATTTCAAAGACCTGCACGTCATCAACGGCGTGAACTTGGAAATCAAAAAAGGCGAAGTGGTCGTCGTCTGCGGGCCTTCGGGCAGCGGCAAATCCACACTCATCCGCACCGTCAACCAGCTCGAAAGCATTGAAAGCGGCGAGATTTGGGTGGACGGCGTCAACGTTGCCGACCCCAAAACCGATTTAAACAAAATCCGCGAAGAAGTCGGCTTCGTGTTCCAAGGCTTCAACCTCTACCCCCACCTGACCGTATTGGAAAACATCATCCTCGCACCGATGAAGGTTAAAGGTCAAAATGCGGAACAAGCGGAGAAAAAGGCGATGGAGCTTTTGGAACGCGTCGGACTGGCGCACAAAAAAGACGCCTTCCCTTCCCAACTTTCCGGCGGCCAGCAGCAACGCGTGGCGATTGCGCGCGGGTTGGCGATGGAACCGCGCGTGATGTTGTTTGACGAACCGACCTCCGCACTCGACCCCGAAATGGTCGGCGAGGTATTAAAAGTCATGAAAGACTTGGCAGAAAGCGGCATGACCATGATGTGCGTAACCCACGAAATGGGTTTTGCCCGCGAAGTTGCCGACCGGGTGCTTTTTGTCGATAAAGGGCAAATCCTCGAAGACGAAACGCCCGAAGCGTTTTTTACCAACCCGAAACACGAACGCGCCAAACAATTCCTGCAACAGGTCATGACCCACTGATACCGTACCGCCCGGAGAAAAGTCGTTCAGACGGCATTGCCCCACTGTTACCACCGAGAAAGCACACCATGTATTTTGTTGACCGTACCGCAGTCGTCCTCAAGCCGACCGCCCGTTTTTTAGAATGGCTCAAATCTGCCGATGAAAACATGCCCGATCTGACTGTCGAACAGATCCGCCTCAACTGCTCCGTCTTCCTCGTACCGCAATTTGACGAGCCGGAAGCCGTGATTGCCTATTTCGACGAACGCTACCGCCAGATTTTTGAAGCGGAGCTGGCAGGTTGGGACATCGATAAGGATAAATGGCCGCAAGACATGAGCCTGAAAGCGTTTTGGGAGTTTTTCGATACCGAAATCCACGATATGGTGTTGGACATGGAAGAAGCGGAATTGAACATTACCCCCGTGTTCGACAATATGATGTAACGCCGTGCGCGCCTTTCAGACGGCATTAAAGCCGTCCCGCATTCTGAACATCCTGACCATATTGCTCCACTCGGCTTCCATTGCCGTCTGCCTGACTTGGTTTTACGGCTGGATGATGTGGTTAGGTCTGTCGGCACTGCTTGCAAGTTTCATCCACTCGCTGCGGATTACAAACCTGAAAAACCGCTATGCCATAACCTCCGTCATTATCGACCGAGACGGACGGGCGGAAATCGTATCCGGCAGAGAAAAAACAGCAAAGGCGGCGACACTGGCGGGCGGCAGCATGGTGACACCTTACGCACTGATGCTGCAATGGGACACCGGCGGCAAGACCGTCAGCCACTGCATCATGCCGGACATGTCGGACAAAGAATCCTACCGCAGGCTGAAAGTCTGGGTACTTTGGCGGCAACCGGGAAAAAACGCCGAAACCGATACGCCAAACTGATTTCAGACGGCATTGAAAACGGAACACACATGAAAACATTACAAGACTGGCTCTCGCATTTGGAAACCGCACACAGCGGCGGCTTAATCGACATGGGCTTGGAACGCACGAGCGAAGTGAAAAAACGCATGAAGCTCAAGCCGCAATGCCCCGTCGTCGTTGTCGCGGGAACAAACGGTAAAGGTTCGGTCTGCGCCTACCTGACACAGATTTACAAACAGGCAGGCTTCAAAGTTGGTACGCTGACCAGCCCGCATTTATTGCGTTACAACGAACGCATCGCCATCAACGCCGAACCCGTTTCGGACGATACGATTATTGCCTCTTTCGAGCGCATCGAAGCGGCGCGCGGCGAAATATCGCTGACTTATTTTGAATTCAATACGTTGGCGGCCATCGACATCTTTATGCGCGAACAGGTTGACGTGATGATATTGGAAGTCGGCTTGGGCGGACGCTTGGACGCGGTCAACGTGTTCGACTGCGATTGCGCGGTGGTTACCAGCGTGGATTTGGACCATCAGGCGTTTTTGGGCAATACGGTCGAGCAGGTCGGCTTTGAAAAAGCGGGCGTGTTCCGCAGCGGCAAACCCGCAATCTGCGGTCAAAACCCCGCGCCCGAATCGTTGGTCGCACACGCCGAAGCCATAGGCGCGAAACTGCTGATGGTGCAGCGCGATTTCGATTTTTCCTCATTGGAAAACATCCAATGGAACTACCGCTTCCATCCACAGCATTCAGACGACCCCGCGCGCAACCGTAATTCCCTGCCGTTCCCCGCATTGCGCGGCGCATACCAACTTTCCAATGCCGCCTGCGCGCTGACCGTGTTGGAATGTTTGAACGAAAAATTGCCGGTGGACATCGGCGCCATCAAGCGCGGTTTGTTGCTGGTTGAAAACCCCGGCCGCTTCCAAGTCCTGCCCGGCCGGCCGCTGACCGTTTTGGATGTCGGACACAATCCCCACGCCGCCCGCGCCCTGCGCCGCAGCCTGATTAATTTGGCGTTTGCGCAAAAACGCACCGCCGTG
>QWCZ01000876.1_pt1 | contig 24838 bp, 27 predicted proteins | sample 1972651 | NCBI WGS metagenome assembly QWCZ01 (sample SAMN09866695, study PRJNA288562) | Human oral metagenome isolate pre1_saliva, whole genome shotgun sequencing... | isolation source: mouth | host: Homo sapiens | place: USA: California
TGTAAAAGTTAGCAGAGGGAGGAGAAAAATGAAGAAAAAAGAAGTTTTTGGTTTTCGGAAAAATAAGGCTGTTAAAACTTTATGCGGTGCTGTTCTGGGTGCGGCTTTTTTAACGTCAACGATGCAAGTAAGAGCAGATGAAGTGGTATCTGATACCAATAGTCCTATCAATACTGAAATGGTAGGTACTGGAAATGCAGCGACCAATCTACCTCAAGCTCAAGGGCCAGCCAGTCAGGCATCTCAAGAGAGTCAGGCGCGAGCAGGTCAGGCAGATGGCGGTGTGATAGTGACTGTTCCAACAGCTGGTTTAGATGAAAGCGTCAAAAAGGCTCAAGAAGCTGGGCTGACAGTGGTCAAAGACCCAGCTGTTGACAAAGGAGTAGCTCAGACTGCTCAAGAAACTGCAGACAAAAAAGCGGAGATTGCAGAAGATTATGAAGCGCAAGTAACCGATATTGATGCCAAGGTCAAGGAGTACAAAGAAAAAGTATCAGCCTACGAGGCGGAAGTGGCTCGGATTACAGCAGAAAACAAAGCGACAGCGGAACAATACGCTAAAGATTTGGCTGCTCATCAAGCAGTAGTAGCTCGGATCACAGCAGAAAATGCTCAGCTGAAAGCAGATTATGAAGCGGCACTTAGTAAATACAAAACAGATTTAGCAGCGGTTCAAAAGACGAATGCGGATAATGCGGCAGCCTATCAAGCAGCTAAAGCTGCCTATGATGCAGAATTAGCCCGTGTCCAAAAGGAAAATCAAGATAAAAAAGCTCAATATGAAGCAGATTTAGCAGCTTATGAAGCTAAAAAGACTCAAATTGAAGCTGAAAATGCAGCAGCTCAAAAAGAATATGAGCAAAAGCTAGCAGAGAACCAAGCTAAGAATGCCACTATAGCAGCTGAAAATGAAGAAATCAAGAAGCGTAATGCCCAAGCCCAAGCAAACTATCAAACTCAGCTAGCCCAGTATAATGCTGATTTGGCTGCCTATAAAACAAAATTAGCCAAGTATCAGCAAGATAAGGCTAAATATGATGCTGAACAGGCCAAGATTAAGGCTGGTCTGGCTATTGCAGAAACAAAGAAGACTGAAGACGGGCATTTGAGCCGTCCAATTGCGCAAAGCCTGGTTTTCAAATCAGAACCTAATGCTAATTTGTCACTGACTACAACTGGTGAGTTTGTCAGCTATGCTGGTATGGAAGCCGCTGTAAAGAATACTGCAGAGTTTTCTAAGAAATTCTTCCAACTGGACAACTTCAAAGTAACAGATATTCAAAATGCTAACTATCAGACCAACCAGCAGGAAAGCTTTGGTACAGTTGGCAAGTATGCAGGCTACAGTTCTAACGTAACAAGCGGTAAAGGGCCAACTGAATGGTCTTCTGTCTTGTTGCGTCGTGGTGAGTCTGCTACAGCAACCTATACAAATCTCCAGGGGACTTATTATCGAGGGAAAAAAGTTTCTAAAATTGTCTATACTTATACCCTTGATCCAAGCTCTCAATTCCGCAATGATAAGGCCTGGTTAGGTATTTTTAAAGACCCGACAATGGGAGTTTTTGCTTCAGCTTATACAGGAAATTTTGAAGATGCAACCTCTCTCTTTGTGAAGACGGAATTTGTCTTTTATGATGATAAAGGCCAACCTATTAATTTTGATCAGGCTTTGATGTCCGTGGCTTCCCTCAACCGTGAAGCTAATTCTATCGAAATGGCCAAAGATTATACCGGAACTTTCAACAAGATTTCGGGTTCATCAGTTGGTGAAAAGAACGGCCAAATCTATGCGACTGAGTCTGAAAACTTCAAAAAAGATGTTGGCGGATCTCGCTTCACCATGTATAAGAATAGTCAGCCGGACTCAGGCTGGGACACTACAGATGCTCCGAATTCATGGTATGGAGCAGGAGCGGTAGAAATTTCTGGCACGACCAACAGTATGACGATTGGAACAATTTCCTCTTCTGAAGTGTTAGGCCAGCCAGAGGCTACTGATCCACGTAGGGCTGATAAGTTAGCTCCTAAGAAACCAAATATTTGGTTTGCGATTAATGGTGATATCCGAGCGACTGATCTGCCAATTATTACAGTAGAAGAACCGGAAGCGCCCGTAGCTCCTACAGCTCCTGCAGTGCCAAGTGAAGAAGCGCTTAAGCCTTTGGTTCCAGCTCCAACTGCACCAACACCGAAGGCTCTTCCAACACCTCCGGCAGCACCGACTTATGATAAGGAGCCGGAAGCGCCAACTCGTACACCAGAAACACCGGAGCCTAATAAACCGGTAGAACCAACTTATAGCCCGCTACCAACCTCATCAACAGAGCCTGTTTATCAAAAAGAGCCAGCAGCGCCTGTAGCTCCGACTGTGCACTATCATTATCATCTCTTGCGATCTCAGCCGCAGATTCATAAAGAGATTCAAAATGACCAAGGCACCAATATTGATAAGACTCTGGTGGCTAAGCAGTCCGTTGTTCAGTTTGCTCTAAAGACAGAAGCTCTTCCAGCTGGACGCAGTGAGACGACTTCCTTTGTCATTGCTGATCCGTTGCCAAGTGGTTATGAAGTTGACTTAGAAGCAACAAAAGCTGCTAGTGCAGGTTTTGACGTCAGCTATGATAAGGCTGGTCACACAGTGACATTTAAAGCAACTGCAGCAACGCTAGCTACTTATAACGCTGATAGGACCAAAGAAGTTGCTACGCTCTTTCCAACAGTGGTTGGCCGAGTACTCAATGATGGCGCAACTTATACTAATAATTTCACCCTGACAGTCAATGATGCCTATGGTGTTCGCTCAAACGTAGTACGCGTGACCACGCCAGGCAAGCCTGATGATTCAGACAATCCTAGCAATAATTACATCAAACCAACCAAGGTCAATAAAAACAAGGCAGGATTGGTGATTGATGGCAAGGAAGTCTTGGCTGGTTCGACCAATTACTACGAGCTGACTTGGGATTTGGATCAGTATAAGGGTGACAAGTCATCTAAGAGCACGATTCAAAAAGGTTTCTACTATGTAGATGACTATCCGGAAGAAGCACTTGAACTTCGTCCGGAATTAGTCAAGCTAGTAGATGCAGATGGCAAGGCTGTGGCAGGTGTGACAGTGACCCACTACGAGAGCCTTGAAAAAGCCCCTGCAGCAGTTCGAGAGCTCCTTCAAAAGGCGAATGTCACTGTTAAAGGTTCTTTCCAACTCTTTGCAGCAGACGATGACCAAGCCTTTTATGACCACTATGTCGTAACAGGTAAGTCTTTGACGATAACAAGTCCTATGGCAGTCAAAGAAGGAATGGGCCGCACAGGTGGTAAATTCGAGAACAAGGCTTATCAAATTGACTTTGGAAATGGTTATGCGACAGACGTAGTCGTCAACAATGTTCCTAAAATCAGTCCTGAAAAAGATATTACCCTGAGCCTTGATCCGACAAGTGCAGAAAACTTGGATGGCAAGGAACTGACTTTGGGACGGCATTTTAACTATCGTCTCATCGGAGGCTTGATCCCTGCTAACCACTCTGAAGGTTTGACAGACTATAGCTTTGTGGATGATTATGACCAACGAGGAGATGAGTACATGGGTGCTTACAAAACCTTTGCCAAAGTGGACATCACGCTCAAAGATGGTAAGGTGATAAAGGCTGGTACAGATTTGACTGAGTATACAGCTGCGAATGTTGATCTTGAGAAAGGCTTGATTTCTATTCGTTTCAAGGAAGAATTCTTAGAGACTATTTCTCTGGATTCAGCTTTTCAGGCTGAAACCTATCTACAGATGAAGCGGATTGCTGCGGGTACTTTTGAAAATACCTACATTAATACTGTCAATCATGTAGTCTATGCTTCAAATACGGTTACAACAGTCACTCCTAAGGCACAGCATCTGCTTGTTTCAGATGTAAACGATCCAAGAAGAGCCAATCCAACTTCAGCAGCTAAAAAGATTCCTGTTTCTCTTCTGCCAGAAACGGGAGCCAAAGATACAGTCTATCTGCCATATCTAGGTTTAGCAGCCATTATTGGTGCTTTAGGTCTAGGAAAATTGAAGGGTAAAGAAGACTGATAATAGATGAGGCTAGGGAATCCCTAGCCTTTTATCTTTAAAAATACTGCTAAATCTCATGTAGCAAAAGTCTAAATCATTTGTAACATGACAAAAACATAACTCTAAAAAAACTGACATGTAAATATTGTATGATTTTTTTATCATCAAATTATACGGAGAAACACATTTATGAAAAAAACATTTGCTAAAGCGACTCTTGGTTTAACTTCCACAGCTTTTTTGGCGACAATCGGCGCTCAAGCTGTTCATGCAGATTCTTATGTTGTCCAGCAAGGGGACTCTTTTTTTGCCATTGCTAGTGCCAATGGAATGAATCCTTACGAACTTGCTGCCAATAATGGAAAGACAATTTTTGATACGATTAACCCAGGAGATGTGTTGCAAGTAAATGGTACAGCTTTGGCTCAGACTTACAATCCTTACAGCGCTCCAGCTTATGAAGCGACAAGTGATGCTGCTTTGGTATCTGATACTGAAGATGTTGTCTTAAATACGCCAACTGACTATGGCAATTCTTACCCAATCGGCCAATGTACTTGGGGCGTGAAAGAAATGGCGCCTTGGGCAAGTAACTGGTGGGGCAATGCTAATACTTGGGCAATCAATGCTGGTGCTCAGGGTTATGCAACAGGAAATGTCCCAGTACCAGGCGCTATTGCAGTTTGGGATGGTGGCGAATACGGACATGTTGCTTATGTGACAGATGTGCAAAGCGACAGCTCAATTCAAGTTCTAGAAGCGAACTACAATCGCCAAAAGCAGATTAACAACTATCGTGGCTACTTTAACCCAAATGAATTTATGGGTGGAGTTACCTACATTTATCCAAACTAAAGATAATAACAACGAGGCTGGGATGAAGATTATCTCAGCCTGCTTTGTTTGATAGGATAGAGTTCTTGATGCAGTAGCAGATAGGGCTTTTTCTTTGTGTGGGAAATCTCCTAAGCAGAAAGAGTTTTTTTGAGGCGAAATATGTTAAAATGAAGAGAGGGAGGATTTCCTGGAAGGAGACTAATGAGTTATTTCAATAAATACAAGTTTGATAAATCGAAATTTCGTCTGGGCATGCGTACCTTTAAAACCGGTCTGGCTGTTTTCATCATTCTACTGCTCTTTGGCCTTTTTGGTTGGAAAGGGCTGCAAATCGGTGCTTTGACTGCAGTCTTTAGTCTTCGTGAGGATTTTGATAAGAGTGTCCACTTCGGGACATCACGAATCTTGGGAAACAGCATTGGTGGTTTTTACGCTCTGCTATTTTTCATTGCCAATAGTGTCTTTAAGGAGCAGTATTGGGTCACCCTCCTTTTGGTGCCGGTCTGTACTATGCTGACAATCATGACCAATGTCGCTATGAACAACAAGGCGGGAGTTATTGGCGGAGTATCTGCCATGCTGATTATTACCCTGTCTATTCGGCCGGAAGATACCATCTTGTATGTCTTTGCCAGAATCTTTGAAACCTTTATGGGAGTCTTTGTTGCAATTCTGGTAAATTCTGATATAGATCGGCTGCGAACCATCTTTGAAAAGAAAAAATAAAATCTGTGTAAGAAAATCTAACATTATTTCTTGACATAAGATTTATTTCGTCCTATAATAGTGCGTAGAGAGGAATTTGAATGAAGGAAAAAGAGTTTCGCCGAAACATGGCAGTCTTTCCCATCGGCAGTGTTATGAAACTGACGGACCTATCTGCTCGTCAGATCCGTTATTATGAAGACCAGAATCTGATTACCCCTGCTCGGAATGAGGGCAATCGTCGGATGTATTCTTTGAATGATATGGACCGCCTTTTAGAAATTAAAGATTATATTTCGGAAGGCTATAATATCGCTGCGATTAAGAGGAAATATGCTGAGCGTGAAGCCAAGTCCCACAAGACCATTAGTGAAAAAGATGTCCGCCGTGCTCTGCATCATGACATCTTGCAGCAAGGCCGTTTTGCTTCTTCTCTGCCAACCTTTGGTCAGATGCGTCGACCATAGCTATTTTGTTTGAATTACAAGGAGAAATTTAATGTCTATTACAGCAGCTGATATCCGTCGCGAAGTAAAAGAGAAAAATGTTACCTTTATTCGTCTTATGTTCTCTGATATTTTAGGGACTATGAAGAATGTGGAAATTCCTGCCACGGATGAACAGCTTGACAAGGTCTTATCCAATAAAGCCATGTTTGATGGTTCTTCCATCGAAGGTTTTGTCCGTATCAATGAATCAGATATGTATCTTTATCCTGATCTGGATACTTGGACAGTCTTTCCCTGGGGAGATGAAAACGGCAGTGTAGCGGGCCTGATTTGTGATGTTTATACGACGGATCATGTACCGTTTCTAGGGGATCCTCGCAGCAACCTCAAGCGTGCCCTCAAGCATATGGAAGAGCTGGGATTCAAGTCCTTTAACCTAGGACCAGAGCCAGAATTTTTCCTCTTTAAGCTGGATGAAAATGGCGATCCGACGCTGGAAGTAAATGACAAGGGCGGTTATTTTGACTTGGCGCCGACAGATTTGGCAGACAATACTCGTCGGGAAATCGTCAATGTCCTGACCAAGATGGGCTTTGAAGTAGAAGCTAGTCACCATGAGGTAGCGGTCGGCCAGCACGAGATTGACTTTAAGTATGATGAAGTGCTTCGTGCTTGTGATAAGATTCAGATTTTTAAGCTGGTTGTCAAGACCATTGCTCGTAAGCACGGTCTGTATGCAACCTTTATGGCTAAGCCGAAGTTTGGTATTGCGGGATCTGGTATGCACTGTAACATGTCCCTCTTTGATCAAGACGGAAATAATGCCTTCTTCGATCCAGAAGATCCAAAAGGTATGCAATTGTCGGATACAGCCTACCATTTCTTGGGTGGTTTGATTAACCATGCCTATAACTACACAGCTATCATGAACCCAACGGTTAACTCATACAAACGTCTGGTTCCTGGCTATGAGGCACCAGTTTATATCGCTTGGGCGGGACGCAATCGTTCACCGTTGGTGCGCGTGCCGGCTTCTCGTGGTATGGGGACTCGCTTGGAGTTGCGCTCCGTTGACCCGATGGCCAATCCATATATTGCTATGGCTGTTCTCTTGGAAGTTGGCCTGCACGGTGTTGAGAATAAAATCGAAGCTCCAGCCCCAATCGAAGAGAATATCTATATCATGACTCCAGAGGAGCGGAAGGAAGCAGGAATTACAGACCTGCCATCAACTCTTCACAATGCCTTGAAAGCCTTGACAGAAGACGAAGTTGTGAAAGCGGCTCTTGGCGAGCATATCTATACGAGCTTCTTAGAAGCTAAACGTATCGAGTGGGCTAGCTATGCAACCTTTGTCTCTCAATGGGAAGTGGATAATTATTTAGATTTATACTAAACTTAGAGCAGGAGGATTGGCATATCCCCTGCTTTTTCATGGAGGAGGAGAAAGATGGAAGAATTTCATGATTTTATTAAGCGGGTTTTTGATGAGCAATATGAGGCTTGTTTTAGTTCAGGTATGCTTGAAAAACTTGAACCTCAAGATTATTATCTAAGGCGGGAGGAAGATGGCCGGTTGATTGCCTTGCTCCATGCCCAACAGGTGTTGGAAAGCATTCATATCAAGGCTTTGGTGGTGGATAAAGAGTATCAGAAAAAAGGTCTGGGAGCCAGTCTGCTGGCAGAATTAGAAGAAAAGGCTACAGAAGCTGGAGTAACTAGCATTACCTTGTCCACTAAATCTTATCAGGCCAAGGATTTTTACATCAAGCAAGGCTATGAAATCTACGCCAGTCTATCAGATGTCCCGCAAAAGGGCATTACCAAATATCATTTTATCAAGCGATTAAATGAAGCCATTCTCAAATAGACGGAAGCCAATTTGGCTTCTGTTTTTTAAATATTTATTTGCATACATTCAGTATGTATGTTAAAATAAAGTTTAAGAAAAGGAGAACAAATGATTACCAGTTTATACCCCGTTTTAATGAGTGGAGACCTTAATCAAGCGGCACAATTTTTCATTGACCATTTCCAATTTCAGGAATCTTTCCGTTCAGATTGGTATATTAGTTTAAAGAATATCGAGAGTGGTTTTGAGCTTGCTTTTATTGATAGCAAGCATGGGACAGTGCCACAAGCCTACCAGTCTAAGGCGAGTGGACTAATCATCAATATCGAAGTTGACAATGTGGATTGTTTTTATGAAGAATTGCGTCAGCAAGAAGAAATGGAGTTCCTTCTTCCCATTAAGAGTGAAGATTTTGGTCAGCGCCATTTCATTGTGGAAGCGCCGGGTTCTGTTTTGGTTGATGTCATTCAAGTCATTCCACCTAACGCTGAGTTTGCAGCAAATTATTTGGAGAGTGAAGATGAATAAAAAACAGCAGGCTTCCTTAGAGACAAGCAAGAAAATATTAGCTATCGCCCGGAAACATTTTTCTTTAAAGGGTTTTTCAGAAACTTCCTTGGAAGAAATTGTAGATGAGTTGGGAATGACAAGAGGTGCACTTTATCACCATTTCGGGAATAAGAAGACTTTATTTACCGCCGTATTAGCACAAATTCAATCCGAACTGGGATCTTATGTAGAAAAAAACGCCCTGGAAGCACAGGATTCTTGGGAGCAGTTGGTGGAAGGCTGTGTTGCCTTTGTTCGTTTTGCGACCTTGACGGAAAATAAACGTATTCTTCTGCTTGATGGTCCCAATGTCGTTGAGTGGAAAGAGTGGCGTCGTCAGGATGAGGCTAATTCTTTCTTTCATTTGAGAGAGCAATTAGACATTTTATCTAAAGAAGGAAGACTTATCTCTATTGATCTGGATATGGCAGCTCATATGATTTCAGGTGCCTTGAATGAGTTGTCTCTTTTTCTGGCTGAGAAAGAGGAAGAAGCAGAAGTCAGAGGAATAGTGAGAAGTCTGTTAAGGGGATTTAGAAATTATGGCGAAAAAGGTTAAAGATTATTATGATTTGGTTTATGCGGAGGACTTGAGCCGTCGTTTGCAAGAAGCCACAGATAAATTTGATGCTCAGCATTTTATGTCTCTAGTTGAAAGCGACTTAGAGGCTTTGGAATTTACTCAGCGTCAGGAGCTGCTGGCAAGGAGTATCAAAGAATGCTTGCCGCTTTCTTATGCTGATTCTCTGAAGGTTTTTGAGCAGATACTTGGTCCGGAGATAGAGGGCGGCTTGGGGATGTTCTCAGAAGGGTACTGGTTGTGGCCGATTGGCAAATACGTAGAACTTTACGGAAGTCAGGAATTCGAGCTGAGTGCAGCCTTCAGCAAGGAATTAACCAAGCGATTTACTGGAGAATTTTCCATGCGACCCTTGCTGGCTAATTATCCTAAAGCTACGATGGAGTTACTGCTAGAGTGGAGCCGAGATGAGAATATGCGCGTCCGCAGATTAGCCAGCGAGTGTATGCGTATCCGACTGCCCTGGGCTAAGAAGCAGACTGTGGTCTTAGATTATTTTGATGAATTTACCGCTATTTTAAGGAATCTAAAGGATGATGCGGATAAATCAATCCAAAAAAGTGTCGCTAATAATCTGAATGATTTATATAAAGAAGATCCTGAAAAGTTTGAGAGGGTGATTGGGACTTGGCAAGAGGAAAAGCTGAGTCCGAGTTGCGCTTGGATTATCAAGCATGCTTCGCGAACAAAAAATAAAGCAGAAAATAAGCCTTGCTAAATCTAGCAAAGCTTATTTTTTAGTTGTCTTCGTCTGGTGTAAGCACCATCGGAATAATAATAGGTTCACGCTCGGTGCTTTCGTAGAGGAAAGGACGCAAGGCATTGACGATAGCGCCGCTAACAGATTGGACGCTGGCGTCTTTATTCTTGAGTGCAATGCGAATGGCGTTAAAGAGGATGCGTTGGCTTTGGCGAATGAGGTCACCTGATTCGCGCATGTAGATAAAGCCACGGCTGAGAATATCTGGACCGGCTAAAATCATCTTGGACTCAAAATCAACCGTCGCAACAGCCAGGACAACACCGTCCTCTGACAGGTCTTTACGGTCGCGCAGGACTGCAGCTCCGATTTCACCAATGCGGTTCCCATCAACATAAATATCTTGAGCGTTGAAGCTGCCGGCAATACGAGCTGAGTCAGCTGTCAGAGCCAGCACGTCACCATTGCTCATGATGAAGATATTGTCTTTTGGTACTCCAGTATCAACGGCTAGGCCTGCATGGACTTTCTGCATACGGTATTCACCATGGACTGGCATGAAATATTTAGGCTTGATCAAGCGAAGCATGAGTTTCTGCTCTTGTTGGCCACCGTGTCCAGAGGTGTGGATGTTGTTAATCTTACCGTGAATCACTTCTACACCGGCCTCGGAAATGATGTTAATCAGCTTGTTAACGCTGGTCGTATTGCCAGGGATAGGACTAGATGAGAAGATGACTGTATCTCCAGGCTGCAGCTGAACCTGACGGTGAGTACCATTGGCAATCCGAGATAGAGCTGCCATCGGCTCACCCTGACTTCCGGTACACATAATCAGCACTTCACCAGCTGGATAGTCCTTGAGTTCATTTGGCTCGATGAAGGTATCTTTAGGAACCTTGATATAGCCCAGTTCAATCCCATTGACAATAGCCTTTTCCATGGAGCGGCCAAAGACCGCAATCTTACGGCCGGTCTTAACAGCAGCATCTGCTGCCTGCTGGAGCCGGAAGATGTTTGAAGCAAAAGAGGCGAAAATAATCCGTCCATGAATGCCTTCGATAATCTTCATGATAGATTGTCCGACCACTTTTTCGGAATTGGTAAAGGTTGGAACTTCAGCATTGGTCGAGTCAGATAGGAGGCAGAGAACGCCTTCCTCGCCCAGAGCAGCCATGCGGTGCAGATCGGCCGGCTCACCGACTGGCGTAAAGTCAAACTTGAAGTCACCTGTACAGACAATCTTACCCTGCGGGGTATGGATGACAATTCCCAAAGGCTCTGGAATAGAGTGGGTTGTCCGGAAGAAAGTAGCTTTCAGATGCTTGAACTGCAGTTCTGTGTTTTGATTGATTTCATAGAGCTTGGCATCGCGCAAAAGTCCATGCTCTTCTAGCTTGCCCCGAATGAGGGCCAGCGCTAGAGGACCAGCATAGATAGGAACATTGGCTTGCTTGAGCAGGAAAGGAATACCGCCGATATGGTCCTCGTGCCCGTGGGTGATGAGGACAGCTTTTACGCGGTCAATATTTTCCACGATATAAGAGTAGTCGGGAATGACATAGTCAATTCCTAGTAGGTCGTCTTCTGGGAACTTGATACCGGCATCCACGATGATGATTTCATTTTGGTATTCAATCCCGTAGGTGTTTTTACCGATTTCGCCTAACCCACCAATCGCAAAAACGCCAACTTCTTTGGGTTTTAAGGTATATGCCATGGGTTAGAACTCCGTCAATTCAAAAGTGCCTGACTCTTTTTCGTATTCGAGGTGTTTGTCAGACAAGAGCTCGATAAATTCAATATTGTAAGGGGTATTTTCTTCGATGAGCTTACGAGCCTGAATGCGGCCTTCCAACTCACTGTCAGCTTGAATATCCAAATAGAGGGCGCGTGTCTTTTCACGGCGCGGACTGCGCTCTTTTGTTTCCTGATAAAAAACTTTGTAAATCATAAGATTCCTTTCTGTGATAAGGTCTAAAAAATAAAAGAAGGCAGGCGTTAGCGCATTTCTTCACATGATAAATTAAAAATGATAAATGGAAAGTGAGCGATTGCTGTGACTTCTGATAGGGCTTACTCAAATGAAGAGGCTAAAATGCTGTTTTAGCCTTGTATCTTATGGAAAAGTAAGAGTAATGAAATTGACCTGATGTTTAATTATTATTGTAATTATACCATAGAATGAGCTTAGGAAGCAAGTCGGGACGGTGAATTTCAGAGACGGTTTTTCAGCCAAAGCGGCTTGACAAAAAGAAAAATCAAGCGATGAACATTTGGTCACTTGATTTTGAGGGCTGCTTATTTGGCGAAATAGCCGTGCTTGCGGTACCAATCTACCACGTCAGCTAAGCTTTCTTCGAGAGGGCGATGCTGTCCGCCTAGCTCGCTCTCGGTTTTGGCAAAGCTAAAATTACTTTTGAGATATTCTTCGGCCATGAGATGAGCGAGCTCATTGGTAACCAAAATTGGTTTTTTGGTGAGCCGGTGGTAGAGCTCACTTGCTTGGGCATAGATTTTGACGAAAAGAGGGGAGATCTTGCGCTTGGGGGCGGGAACGCCAGTGATTTTTTCCAGTATTTGGTACAATTCTGTCATGGTCACTTGCCGTCCAACTGCCAGATAGCGCTCCTTTGAGCGTCCGTATTTCATGGCGCGGAGATGAATATCTGCTACATCTCTAGCATCCACCATATTATAGCTAGCCTTTAAGATACCTGGAAGTTTTTGCTCTACAAAATTGATAATCAGCTGCCCACTGGAGGTCGGACCAAGGTCTCGAGGACCCAACATTACACTCGGCAAGATAAAGCAACCGAAAACATCTGAATGCTTGTCCAAGAAATCACGAACGGCCTCTTCACTCAAAATCTTGCTGCGATAGTAATCAAAAGGAGTATCTTTTGAGCGAGACATGCTTTCATCGATTAGCTGATTGGCCTCACCTTCCAGTACGACACAGGAGGAAGTATGGACAAATTGGCGGATACCAGCCTCGTAAGCAGCTTCTAGGAGGTTATTTGTGCCTATAATATTAGTGTCGTAGAGCTCCTGCCAGTGCTTGCCGCCTTTATAATTATCGCGGAAAAAAGCAGCGGTATGAAAGAGGCTGTCGCAGCCTGCTAGATAGTCACGATAGCTTTCGGGCTCTAAAATATCTCCCTTGACAATCTGGATAGGCAGGTCGGCAAATTGTTTGCGCGCTTTTTCCTCGGAGCGAACGAGAGCGGTCACTTGAATGTTTTCTTTTAGCAGAGCACGCACGAGATTATTTCCTAAAAGACCGGTCGCACCAGTCACAAAAGCGTGGGTCATTGTTCTAGCTGGTTTTTGATTTGTAGGGTTTGGGGTCATCCGTTTTTCCTCCTTTTGCAAATAGATGATATATCATCTATTTAAGATTTTATATTTTTTAACTAAAATTGTCAACAATTTACCTAATCTAGTGTAAAATAGTATAGAAGTGATTTTTGAAAGGAGAGCAGCGTGGTAGCAGAAGGAATTCGATTTGGCTATTTGTTTAGAAGTGCAGAGAGCTTAGCGACGAGAGAATATGGGAAGTTGCTAGAGCCTTTGGGACTTACGCCCAATCAAAGCGAGGTCTTGCTCGTTTTGGGCGAACATGCTCCGCTGTCTCTCAAGGGCTTGGGGGAATCCCTGATTTGTGAGGAAAAAAGCCCTAGTCGCTTGGTGCAGGCTTTGATTAAAAAAGGCTTGGTCAAGAAGGAAATTTCTAGCAAGGACAAGCGCAGTTCTCGCTTGAGCTTGACTGCTGCTGGAGCGGATTTGCTGCCCAAGATTGCTGAGCAAGAAGCGATTTTTGGAAAACACTTGGCGCAGCAAGTGCCTAATTTGGAGGCTTTTAGCCATATTTTAGAGGAATTTTTGGTAGATAGTTTCTACGAAGACAAATTAAAACGCCGCTCACTTTGGCGGCAAGAGGAAAAATAGAGGATAAGCATGAAGATTGCAGCTTTTGATACGTCAAGTAAGGCGCTGACGCTCGCGATTTTAGAGGACGAGACCTTGCTGGCGCAGATGACTTTAAATATAAAGAAAAACCACAGCATTACCCTGATGCCGGCTATTGATTTTCTGATGAATAGTCTGGACATGAAGCCGACGGATTTGGATCGTATCGTAGTTGCTCAGGGTCCGGGCAGCTACACAGGTCGTCTGGTCAGGCTGTGCGGCCAGAGGCTCATCTGCCTTTGGCAGAGGTTTTAGAAATAGCTGGCGCTGCTAATCAGCCAGTCACTTTTGTCGGAGAGACAGCAGCTTTTGCGGAGCAGATTGGAGCTGCTCTTCCTCAGGCTGCCATTCAGCCAAGCTTGCCAGATGCGGCAGCTATTGGTCGTCTCGGTTTAGACCTGCCAGCCCAGTCCATTCATGACTTTGTTCCTAACTATCTCAAGCGGGTAGAAGCCGAGGAAAATTGGCTCAAGACCCATCAGGCATCTAGTGTTTCTTACATTCAGCGCCTATGATTGAGATGAGAAAATGGAGCGACGGCTCGGATGTGGACGCGGCCGCTCTCGCCAAAGAACTGGAATTGCTCTTACTTGCAGTCTATGAGGTCAGTCCTTGGACCGCAGACCAAGTGGAAGAGGTTCTGCGGTCGGATGTGAACAGTTGTGCGCTAGCAGCAGATGAGAGTCAGCTTGTCGGCTTTTTAGTCTGGCAGGAGACAGACTTTGAAGCGGAAGTTCTGCAGATTGCTGTATTGCCTAACTATCAGGGGCAGAAAATCGCGACAGCCTTGTTTGACTTTTTGCCTGCCGACAAGGAAATATTCCTCGAAGTGAGGGAGTCCAACAGGCCAGCTCTGCTATTTTACAAAAAAGAAAAATTTGAAGAAATCGCGCGGCGGAAGGCCTACTACCATGCGCCGGTGGAAGATGCGATTGTCATGAAAAGAGAGATCCATGAAAGATAGATATATTTTAGCTTTTGAGACATCTTGCGATGAGACCAGTGTGGCGGTTCTGAAGAATGAGACGGAGCTTTTGAGCAATGTCATTGCCAGCCAGATTGAGAGCCACAAGCGTTTTGGCGGAGTGGTGCCTGAAGTGGCCAGCCGTCACCATGTGGAGGTCATTACGGTTTGCATTGAGGAGGCCTTGGCAGAAGCAGGGATTAGCGAGGAGCAAGTCACAGCGGTGGCCGTTACCTACGGTCCTGGTCTGGTTGGGGCGCTTTTGGTCGGCTTGGCAGCGGCCAAGTCCTTTGCCTGGGCTCATGATATTCCCCTGATTCCAGTCAATCATATGGCTGGACACCTGATGGCAGCCCAGAGCGTGGAGCCCTTGGAATTTCCCTTGCTGGCTCTCTTGGTCAGTGGCGGCCATACTGAGCTGGTCTATGTCAGTCAGGCTGGTGACTATAAGATTGTGGGGGAAACTCGCGATGATGCGGTCGGTGAAGCCTATGACAAAGTCGGTCGCGTTATGGGCCTGACCTATCCAGCAGGTCGGGAGATTGATCAGCTGGCTCATCAAGGACAGGATATTTATGATTTTCCGCGAGCAATGATCAAGGAAGACAATCTGGAATTTTCTTTTTCCGGTCTCAAGTCAGCCTTTATCAATCTGCACCACAATGCCCAACAAAAAGGAGAGGTTTTGTCTAATCAAGACTTGTCTGCTAGCTTTCAGGCAGCGGTTATGGATATTCTCATGGCCAAGACTAAGAAAGCCCTGGAAAAATATCCAGTCAAGACTCTAGTCGTGGCGGGCGGTGTTGCGGCTAATCAAGGCTTGAGAGAACGCTTGGCTGCTGAGATTCAGGATGTTAAGGTGATTATTCCGCCTCTGCGCCTCTGCGGTGACAATGCTGGTATGATTGCTTATGCTAGTGTCAGTGAGTGGAATAAGAAGAATTTTGCCAGTTTGGACCTCAATGCTAAGCCAAGTCTGGCTTTTGAAACGATGGAGTAAAGGAGAAGAATGCGCGGACAGACATTTAAACAGGGTGCAAAAGCAGCAGTGCCAACGGCTCTGGGTTATATTGGGATTGGTCTAGCCTGCGGCATCATGGCGGCGCCTTATATGAATCCCTTGGAGATGGGGCTGATGAGTATTTTGGTTTATGCCGGCAGTGCCCAGTTTGCCATGATTGGTTTATTTACCCAGCAGGCGCCGGTCTTAGCCATTGCACTGACTGTTTTTCTCATCAATATTCGGCATCTTCTGCTCTGTCTGCATGCATCAACTCTTTTTCGTAAGTCTAGCTTGATGCAGAACATTGTCATTGGGTCTTTTTTGACGGATGAATCTTATGGAGTCTTGATGGGAGAGCAGGTGCATACAGAGGAAATCGCTGCTAGCTGGATGATGGGTAACAATTTCATGAGTTATACTGCTTGGATTTTGGGGTCTATTTTGGGAACTGCCCTCGGTGCCCTTCTGCCCAATCCTGAGAGCTTCGGCCTGGACTTTGCCCTAGTCGCCATGTTTATTGGCATTTTCTCTTCTCAGTTTACAATCATGCTGCGCCGGGTCAAGATAAAGAAGCTCTTTTTCGTCTTGGGCGTGGTGGGCTTTGCCTACTTGCTCCTGACCATGCTGCTTCAAAATTCGCTGGCTGTGCTTTTTGCAACCTTGCTAGGGTGTACAGTGGGGGTGATCTTGGATGATAAGTAAATATATTTTGCTAGCTATTCTTTTGTCAGCCCTGGTCACTTGGATTCCGCGGGTTTTGCCCTTTATCCTAGTCAAGTACAAGGGTCTTCCGCCCAAGGTAGAGCGTTTCCTCAAATATCTGCCAGTTTCCATTATCTTTGCTCTTATCCTATCCAGCGTCACCAATGCTCAGAGTGGTCAGCTGCCAAGCTTTAAATGGCTGGATTTAATAGCCGTATTTCCGACTAGCTATGTAGCTTTTAAGTATAAAAACTTGATTGCAACTGTTGTGTTTGGTGTAGTCTTGGTGGCCTCGCTGCGCTATCTGGCGGGATTTCTTGGCTTGTAAAGAAGATACAAGACAGATTGAATCGGTCGATTCGGTCTGTTTCTTTGTTAAACTCTAAGAATTATCTGAAAATATAATATTTTGTGCTATAATGGAACCAATCAAAATCATGGAGGTTCGGAAATGGCAGAAGCAGGTCATAAATTTTTAGCAAAATTAGGAAAGAAACGGCTTCGTCCCGGTGGTAAGCTGGCAACCGACTGGCTGATTGAGCAGGGGCAGTTTTCCAGCGATAAGAAAGTTCTAGAAGTCGCTTGCAATATGGGGACCACAACGATCGAGCTAGCTAAAAAATATGGCTGCCAAATTACTGCAGTTGATTTGGATAAGGCTGCGCTGGCTCAGGCTAAGCTTAATGGAGACAAGGCTGGTGTGAGTGAACTCGTCACATTTGAGCAGGCTAATGCTATGAAGCTGCCTTATGATGACAATTCTTTTGATGTTGTTATCAATGAAGCCATGCTGACCATGCAGACGGATAAGGGGAAGGCCAAATGTATGGATGAGTACTACCGGGTGCTGAAGCCAGGTGGAGTGCTCCTCACCCACGACGTCATGCTCAAGCAAAAAGATGAGAATGTCCGGGAAGAGCTATCTCGTGCGATTAATGTCAATGTGGGGCCTCTAACCGAGGGATCTTGGATTCAGCTGGCACGTTCTCATGCTTTTGACCGTGTGGACACCTTTGTCGGCGAAATGACCTTGATGAGTCTTCGAGGGATGATATATGACGAAGGACTTGGAGGGACTCTGAAAATCTGCTTCAACGCCCTTAAAAAAGAGAACTACGGCCAGTTTATGAAGATGTTTAAGATGTTCCAAAAGAATCAAGAAAAACTGGGCTTTATTGCTATGGTTTCTCGTAAATAATGCTAGTCGCTTTGTAAACTCTAAGGCGGTTTAAAAAAATTTCTAAAAAAACTTGACCCTCCTCTTAGGTCATGGTATATACTAGTTAGGTAAGGAGGTCTATCATGTACCATATCAAAGAAGCTGCGCAGCTTTCAGGAGTCTCTGTCAAAACCCTGCATCATTACGACAAAATCGGACTTTTAGTCCCAGCTAAATCAGAAAATGGCTATCGGACATACAGCCAAGCTGATTTAGAGAGGCTGCAGGTCATCCTTTACTATAAGTATCTGGGTTTTTCTTTGGAGAAAATAGCAGAGCTGCTGAGTCAGGACAATCAGGCATTATTGCCGCATCTGGTTAGACAGTTAGAGTATTTGCAGCAGGAAAGAGACCGCTTGGATACCTTGATTTCCACCTTACAAAAAACCATCCAAGATGAAAAGGGAGAAAGAAAAATGACAATGAAAGAAAAATTCGCAGGTTTTACCTATGAAGACAATCACAAATATCATCAAGAAGCTGTCGAAGAATACGGTCAAGAAGTCATGTCAGAAGCATTGGCTCGTCAAAATGGACGGGAAGAAGAATCTGCCGCAACTTTCAATCAAGTTTTTCAAAGTCTGGCAGAGAATATGCAGCAAGGATTGCCAATTGAGGCAGCAGAAAATCAAGAGCAGGCAGCGCGTCTCTTGCAAGCCATTCGCACTTATGGCTTTGACTGCTCACTGCAAGTCTTTGCCCACATCGGCCAAGGCTATGTCCACAATCCAGAATTCAAGAAGAATATCGATCAATTTGGATCAGGAACTGCCCAGTACACAGCAGATGTGATTGCAGTTTATGTGCGGACAAATGCGAAATAAATAGGCTAGGAATTTCCTAGCCTATTTTATTCTACTTCAAGTCATAAAGCCAGTCGTCACCGTCTTTATAGTAAAAGAATTCACTTAAATCGTCTTCTAAAAAAACACGTAGCATATCAGACATGTCACTGGTTGCCAGCTTTAAATGGGACAGATTTTTAAAATCTTCCCACCAGACCTTTCCTTCATCTGAGGATTGTAGCACACCAGAATAGTGCTTTGTCTTGTAGAGCAGGACGACATAACGAAAATCTTTATCATCATACCAATTCTTTATGCCACAAAGTTGAGGATTGAATATGGTTAATCCAGTTTCTTCTTTGATTTCTCTGATAACTGCATCGGTAAAAGATTCTCCGCGCTCTACATGCCCGCCAGGAAAAGTGATGCCGGGCCAGTCAGACTTGACTCGTTCTTGTACGAGAACTTTTTCTCCGTCATAAATCATGCACATATTGACGAATTCTACATTTTCCAGTCGATTCATTTGTTTCTTCCTTTTGTTTGACCTGAATGGATAAATATGAGCCATCACTCATACTGCAAGCTTCCTGCTACCCAGCCGGTGCAGAGGGCAGATGTGATGTTGAAGCCACCCGTGTGGGCATTGATGTCTAGGACCTCTCCAGCAAAGTGGAGGCCGGGAACGAGCTTGCTTTCTAAGGTTTTAGGATTTATTTCTTTGAGGCTGACGCCGCCCTTGGTAACAAAGGACTTGGCCAGGGACATTTTGCCAGTGACAGGGATTGCTAGTTCTTTGATTTGCTTGATGAGCGCATCTTTTTCGCTGATATGAAGTTGTTTGCCTTTCTCGGGAAAGGGCTGGGCAAAAAAGTCTGCCATTCGCTCGGGTAGGAGGATTTTCAGGCAGTTCTTCAGCGATTTTTCCCGATGTTCTTCTAAAAAGTCCGCCAGATCCTGCTGACTCATTTGTGGCAGAAGATCCAGATAAACGGTTTCGCCACCCTTGACAAAGCTAGACAAGCGCAGGGCTGCCGGACCTGATAGGCCAAAGTGGGTAAAGAGCAGATCGTGGGTGATGACATGCTTGCCATAGCTGAGGGTTACATCGTCCAGCGAAATTCCCTGAAGCGCTTTGTGAGGAAAGTCAGTCAAAAGAGGACTTTCAGCAGCTTCCAGGTCAGTCACTGTGTGCTTGAAGTGTCGGGCAATATCGTGGCCAAATCCTGTCGAGCCAGTTGAAGGGTAGGACTTGCCGCCAGTCGTCACAATCAATTTCTGGCAGGTCCAAGTCTGGTCGCTGGATCTGACAGTAAAAAGCTCATCAGTTTTTTTGACGGAGACAATTTCAGTATTGGTGATGACAGTGCCGCCCAGCTCTGCAATTTTCTTTTCCAAAGATTCGATAATGGTGCGGGACTTGTCTGTCGCTGGGAAAACACGGCCGTGGTCTTCGACCTTGAGTTTGACACCGTTTTCTGTAAAGAAGTTGATGATATCATGGTTGTCAAACTGGGAAAAGACGCTGTAAAGAAAGCGCCCGTTGCCTGGAATACCGGCCATGAGGTCATCTAGGTTTCCGTTGTTGGTCACATTGCAGCGCCCGCCACCTGTACCAGCTAGTTTCTTGCCCAGTCGTTTATTTTTCTCGAGGAGCAGGGTCTTCTGCCCGTGGAAAGAACTGGAAATGGCAGCCATCATGCCAGCCGGTCCTCCTCCGATGATGATTGTGTCGAAATACTTCATTGGTCTTTTCCTTTCGTGGAGAGTGGTTTCTATCAGTTAGTCAGAAATCTTGTGCTTCCTTGGTGAGCAGGATTTGCTATCTTGTAGACGTTCTTGGAAGGTTGTAGCTGAACATCTCTAGGCTTCTAAATTCATTTGATTTTTTCATTTCTTTTACTAGACTAATCTGTCTCATTGTATCATAAAAAAGGGCTAAAAAGATAGGAGTCAGGCTCAAAAAATATTGTGAAATTTGACAGTTAAGGCTTGATATGATAAGATTTAGGTATCTACAAACTAGAAAAAGTTTTTGAGGAAATTATGGCAATTGAAAAGACAGTCAGCGAGTTAGCCGAGATTCTTGGAGTTAGCCGCCAGGCGATTAACAATCGTGTCAAGGCACTGCCGCCAGAAGATACGGAAAAGAATGAAAAAGGAGTCACGGTGGTGACCCGCAGCGGCTTGATTAAGCTGGAAGAGATTTATAAGAAAACTATTTTTGAAGATGAACCTGTCAGCGAAGATGTGAAGCAACGCGAGCTGATGGAAATCTTGGTGGACGAAAAAAATGCTGAGATTGTGCGTCTCTATGAGCAGCTTAAGGCCAAGGACGGCCAACTGGCTAAGAAAGATGAGCAGCTGCGCATCAAGGATGTCCAGATTGCTGAAAAGGACAAGCAGTTGGACCAGCAGCAGCAGCTAACAGCTAAGGCTATGAATGAGCGTGAAACCTTGCTGTTGGAGTTGGATGAAGCCAAGGAAAAGGTGCAGGAGCAGGAAAGCAAGGGCTTCTGGGCACGTTTATTTGGAAAATAAAAATAAGGTTGGGACATCTGTCTCAACCTTGTTTTAAATAAGAATCGCTTTTTAGCAAGTTTTGTATTATTCACAACATAAAGGAAGAAAATGAAATCACAAAGACTAGGGCTTTTACGTCTCTATCGTAATCTTGATAAAATTTTGTTGCTCTTTTTCACAGTCTTTATGCTCATGGAGCTGGCCTGGGTGCCTTTCAACTCCTTTGCAGCAGAGACTCTGCTCAAGCAGACAGGCTACCTCTTCTTATCTTATACGAATGCCTTTAAAGTTCTGACTTCAAATGTCTGGGTTGGTTTAGCCTTTCTAGCGCTTTTTGCGGCCAATCTCTTTGTCGCTTATTTTCAGATTGGACTGATATTTATGGGGCTCCGCAATCTTCTGGACGAGGAAGAACGAAGCGCCTTTCAGTTTATCAAGAAAAGTTTCAAAGACAGCGGATCGCTGATTCGCTACGCCCGCCCCAGCAAGGTCCTCTTTATTGCACTGTATATGGGCTTTATCTTTCCCTTTCTGCGGCAAATTCTCAAAATCTACTACTTGAATAAAATTCTGATTCCAGAATTTATCGTGACCTATCTCAAGACGGCCTTATGGATGAAATTATCAATCTATGCTTTAGGTTTTCTGCTTTTTTTGATAGCTGTCCGACTGATGTTTGCCCTGCCCAAGCTCTTTTTTGAGCATTTCCGCCTACGAGATGCGATTAGGTATAGTTTGGAGAAGACCAAGGGGCACCTGATTCGCTATACTTGGCAGCTCTTTTGGATACTGGCTAAGAGCTTTCTCTTCTTTCTTTTAAGCAGCATTCCGATTTTAGTGTTGCAGCAGTATGCGGATGGCCAGTCCAATCAGATAGCCTTGACAGCAGCGGTTGTCAATTACTGCCTCATCAAGCTGGCTTATTACTTTATGGTAGCCTACTTTCTGATTAAGTTTGTGGCTTTTCTGACAGACAGTAAGCTGTCTGAATACCGCTACAGAAAAGGCCTGCCTCTCATGCGCTGGTTTATCCTTTTGGTCACTAGCTCTGTCTTTGCCCTTGAAGGCTTTGTCTATCTCAATCTGCCCTTGGAAAACGTCCCTCTGACCATCTCGCATCGTGGAGTTTCGCAGGGAAATGGTGTCCAGAATACAGTTGAGTCGCTTGAGAAGACAGCTCTGCTCAAGCCAGACTATATCGAAATGGATGTTCAGGAGACCAAGGATGGCCAGTTTGTCATGATGCACGATGCCAATCTAAAAGCTTTGGCCGGCGTTGATGCCAGGCCGCAAGAGCTGACTCTGAAAGAGCTGACGGCTTTAGATATTTCAGAAAATGGACACGCTGCCCAAATTTCCAGCTTTGATGCATATTTCAAACGGGCTAATCAGATGGGCCAGAGACTCTTGATAGAAATCAAGACCAGCAGCTTGGACTCAGACGATATGATGGACCGTTTCCTGAGCCAATACGGAGCCAACATCAAGGTTTATGGCCACCAGATTCAGTCTTTGGACTATCAGGTTATTGACAAGACAGTCCAGTATGATGAGAGCATACCGACCTTCTTTATCCTGCCCTACAATACTATTTTTCCACGGACACGGGCTTCCGGCTATACGATGGAGTACTCGACCCTCGATGAAAACTTTGTCGATAAGCTATGGACGACAGATAAGCGGCTCTACGACTGGACCATCAATGATGCAGACAGCATTGGCAAATCCTTCCGTCTGGGTGTTGACGGCATGATTACCGATGATTTGGAGTTGGTGCAGAGCTCTATCAAGGAACTGCAAAACAATCCCGACTATGCCCTGCTTTTGATGAGCAAGGCAGCGGATTTGCTTAATTTTGTGTAGTGGACTAGTGAGGAAACGACTATAAATCAAAAAAGACTGAGATTCTTCAGTCTTTTTTGCTGGTTCGAGCATCTCTTGACTTATGTTTAGTCAAGAGGTAAGGTTATTTATCTTGCTTAAAATGGCAATTTGCCTGCGAAAGCGCCCATTTTCTTCTGAGTGGCATCATCAATCTGAGTCAGCGCATGGTTCAGGGCCTGCGCAGTCATCTCTGACAAAGTTTCCAAATCTTCAGGATCCACAACGGCTGGATTGAAGTCAATGCTGACTACCTTTTTATCGCCAGTCAGTTTAGCAACGACTAAATCTTGGGCTGATTTCCCAGTGAATTCTGTTGCAGCTAGTTCTGCCTGTCCTTTTTCCATTTGTTTTTGAAGCTTTTGTGCTTGCTTCATCATGCTTTGCATGTTCATCATAAGATTTTCTTTCCTTTCTCTCGCAAGGGCTAAGCCCTCGGTAATCTTCACTCTTCAAATTATATCATTTTTTGAAAAAGTGGCAAGAAGAACATTTTTAAGAGGTTTGACAAAGATTTAGCATTTATAGTAGAATGGTCATGAATCTATATATCAAGGAGAAGACAACTTGAAAAACAAGAAGATAAAAGGTTTGCTGTTGGTAGTGCTCTCATCTCTCTTCATCCTAATTGGCTGCAGCGGCAGCCCAAAAATTCAGGGAAAATGGAATGTACAGGATGCTAGCGGTGAACAAAAGACCATTGAAATAAAAGACAAGACTATCATTGTCAACGAAGAAGAGTATGAGTACACTCAAAATGCAGTTGGTTTTAAGAATGGGGTGAGTTATTATGGCCTGACCCGGAAAGATAATGGCGGAACATTTTCTATCGTCTTTCCTGAGAAAGATAAAAATATTGCTATTATGCTAATTCCTGACTCAGACGATGACTATCTCACAGGCAGTATGCTCTTTGCTATGAACCGCAAGGAAAAGCCGGATTATAAAAAATATGCAGAGGAATATCTCAATCTACGATAAAAGAAGAAAGCGCTGAATTTCAGCGTCTTTTTCTTTTATTAATGTGATGTCATGGTTGGCAAATCCAGACTAGATTGCTCCAAATCTACCGTCAGCTGATAATTGGTCTTATCACGGACGGTATGCTCAAAGTCTGTAGTGTAGAGGACGAGGCGCAGTTGGTCGCCTTTTTTCATTTTATAGATGGTTGGTTGTAGTTCAAAGGAAAATTCCAGCCATTGGTCAGGAGTAACTTCTTCGACAGTCAGTAGGTTTGTCCGGTTTTGCAGGTTGATGAATCCTTTGGTGATGACGCGATGAGGCGTTTCGGCAAAGGGCAGTTCAACCAGATTGTCCAGCATATAGTAGCGGCCATTGTCCATGACTCTAGGCTCAATAGGCGTAGGAATCGGTGTGAGGCGCTTAGCTGGTCCGAAGTCCAGCAATTGAGCAGAAATCAGTCCTTTATCAGTGCTGGATTTGAGGCGAAGATTGAGCTGGCTCGCTCCGTTGAGAAAGAGGTCCTTTTCCAAGGTCCAGTCCAGAGTAATCTGGTTGACCTTATCTTCAAAAAGCTCAGTTTTAAAGCTTTGGTAGTTTTTGGCAAAACGATTATAGTTTTCTTCTGAATATTGATTTTGGATAGATTGGCAGTCTTGGCCTAGTTGGAGCTGAAGTTTCTGCTCTTGTCCGCCGAAGTCTTCCAAGGTCAGCCAACTCTGAGCTTGGCTGTTGTCCTGCCAGATGACTGCTGACAGTTCGAAGTCTGATTGACACCCCAGCAGTTTCTTGCTCAGCAGAGCATTGATAGACTCGCGGAAGTCGATGGACTGCCAGTTGTTCATGTAAACATGGGCGCCGTTATGGAAGAAGAGATGCTTTTTGATGTGGGGCGGTAAGGCTCGAAACATATTATAGACATGGAGAGGCTTGACATTCCAGTCTTGAGAGCCATGGGTGAAGACGACTTCGGCCTTGACCTTATCTGCATGGAGCAGGTAGTTGCGGTCATGCCAAAATTGATTGTAATCTCCGGTTTGCCGGTCTAGGTCTTTGCGCTGCTGATCTAGGCTTCGCTGATAAGCGTCGTTGTTGCGCAG
>QWCZ01000329.1_pt1 | contig 24613 bp, 12 predicted proteins | sample 1972651 | NCBI WGS metagenome assembly QWCZ01 (sample SAMN09866695, study PRJNA288562) | Human oral metagenome isolate pre1_saliva, whole genome shotgun sequencing... | isolation source: mouth | host: Homo sapiens | place: USA: California
TGTAAATAAAAAGACATTAACTTAGAAATTACAGTGGAATATAAACTTTTCTTGGAAAATCTTTGGATTTTACCTTAGGAAGCCAAAGGAGGGGATGTGAGATAGGATACAGTGGATTGAGGTGGGGGACATAGGTCTTTATGGTAGTTTAAGTAGATGTGTCTTATATTATAAGGTATATATGAAACGCTTAACCTCTAAGATTACCTATTTGGACATTATCCTTTGTACCTGATTTTTCATTCGTTCATGTTCTCATTTTTGCAATGTTGTGTGTTTAGTTGATATGTTTACGAATTAACAACTAAACGAGTTATGTGCTATAGAATATAAGTCTGTGAGTTAACAAATAGATAGGTTGTGTGCTTTAAGGTATTAATTTGAGACCTAAACTTTAGAATTTTGAGAATTAAACACTGAACGATGAGCTTTAATTCTTCATCCTTTTATATCCCCAACACCCGGCATTCCGTATCCCGCCAGGTACATCCCCTCCCCCTGGAGGGGCTTGGGGAGGCACCTCCTCATGGCTTAGCAAGCCACCATATCCCACTGTTCCCTCTCACATCCCCTCCTTCGGAGGGGCTTGGGGAGGCCGCTTCTTTTGGGTGCGTGCTTCGTTATTTTTGTCAATTTCTTTCCCTTTCGTTTTTCAATCTACGCCCTTTTGCGTTCTAAAAGATGCCCTTTTGCAATGTAAAAGGGCATCTTTTGATGTGTAAAAGGGCATGTTTTGCAACGCAAAAGGGCACCTTTTACGAGCCTCTTTGTAACCTATTGATACTGCGGAGGTTACAAAGTCGGTTTTTCTCCATCATCGTTCATTTTGCCATCTATATGCCTTTACTTTTTGTAAGGTTATTTCTTAACATCCCATCCTGTGTCCTTCACGTTCCTACTCGCGGCTCTTCGCTGTGGTTTTTATAGAGTCCGCAGCTCTCGTTACATGTCCTCATGAGTCGTTCTCCTCGATGAAAAAAACTGTATATAGGTGTTGTTTTTCTAATCAGAAATACCTATCTTTGTCACATTATTATAGTTAATCAATACAAAAAATACTACGATGAGGAAAAAGATCTTTACCCTTTTGGCAATCTTCCTTGCCTTTACGGCGGTCACAATGCAGGCACAGACCGTGCAGGATACGACACGACACGAGGTGTTACTTGAGACGGACAGTGGTGATATACGCATAGAACTGTTTAACGAGACGCCCAAACACCGTGATAACTTCCTACGACTGGTACGCAGTGGCGCCTATGACGGGGTGTTGTTCCACCGTGTTATCAAGGATTTCATGATACAAACAGGTGACGTGGGGACGAAGAATGCCAAGCCGGGGGAGGCAGTTGGCGATACGCCAGAGACCTATACCGTACCGGCAGAGATATGTTTCCCGAAGTTTTTCCACCATCGTGGCGCGGTGGGAGCAGCCCGTGAAGGCGATGATGTCAACCCGAAGCGGGAGTCATCAGCCACACAATTCTATATTGTTTGGGGTTATAAGTTCACCGATGGACAGCTCGATAAGGTGCAGCAACGGCTCAATGAGCGCACGGACAGCACCGTTCAGCTCACTCCAGAGGTGCGTGAAGCATATAAAACGGTGGGTGGTACGCCCCATCTTGACGGTCAATACACGGTCTTCGGACAGGTTATTCAGGGGCTCGACATTGTCGATCTCATTCAGTGTCAGCCCGGTGACAAGAACGATCGTCCGTTGAATGACACCCGAATACGCAGAGCACTGATAGTGAAATAAAAGAGAATGAAGCCTTTTCTTTAACTTCTTTAAACTTATTAACGCCATTGAAAATATATTAATTTACTATCTTTGCATACCTAAACAATAAATACCCAATATGACAATCAATAAGAGATTAGCTGGCTGTTTGCTTGCTTTGATGTTCGGAACGGGTGCAGGACTCGCTTCGGAAAGATATGTTTACTATGCTGTGAACGACTCTACTGATCAGCAGACAACGGCAGACAAGGATAAAAATAACAAGGGAAAAGCCGACGGAAAGGATGCTAAAGGCAACGACAAGACACCGTCTTACGAGCAATTAATTAAGAAAAAAGGAAGCGTTCAGGAAGGTCTTTTCACCGTAAGGCACATTGATGACAAGTGGTACTTTGAGGTTCCAGACTCCGTTCTGGGCCGTTATCTGCTTGCAGTGACACGCTTCACAGCCGTTCCACAGAACTTCGGGAAGTTCGCAGGAGAGAAAGTTAATGAGCAAACGGTCTACTTTCAGCAGCGAGATAACAACACTTTACTGCTCAGGGCATACGTCCTTTCGCAGGTAGCAGACCCTAAAAGCAAGATCTCAAGGACGCTGACTGCATCCACAGCCGACCCTATCATCGCCGCTTTTAAGGTCATCGGACGCAACAAAGGGAAGCATACACAGATGGTGGAGGTCACTCCGCTCTTCGCAAAAGATAATAATGTGGTGAGCGTTTCTGCGTCGGATGCTAAGCAATTGAAGCTCGGAGGACTGCAGGCTGACCGTACTTTCATTGATACAATGAAGGTTTATCCCATCAATGTGGAGGTCGCTACGACCCGAACCTACGGCAGTTTGGAGGGCTCAGCACCTGCTTCTCGCACGGGATCAATGACCATCGGACTCAATACGAGCATCGTTCTGTTGCCGGAAACGCCTATGCAACGTCGCATTTGGGACCAACGTGTGGGCTATTTCACCAACAAATACACCATTTTCAATGATGAACAGACGAAAACTGACCGTGAAGAGTTTATCTCAAGGTTCCGTTTAGAACCGAAAGACAAGCGCGCTTACGCCAAAGGAAAGCTCACAGAACCGGTCAAACCCATTGTCTTCTACATTGATCCTGCCACACCTAAGAAGTGGGTTCCTTATCTTAAGCAAGGTATAGAAGACTGGAATGCAGCCTTTGAGACCGCTGGTTTCAAGCATGCAATACAAGCTCGTGACTGGCCAGACGACCCAAAGATGAGTGTGGATGATGCTCGTTTCAACGTACTTCGTTACCTTCCGGCAGAGATTGAGAATGCTTATGGACCGCGAATCGTCGACCCTCGCAGTGGAGAAATCATCGAAAGTCACATCTGTTGGTACCATAATGTGATGAATCTGTTGACGAAATGGTATCTGACACAGTGTGGACCGCTCGACAAAAGGGCACAAACGGTGCACATGGATGATAAACTTATGGGCGAACTTGTGCGCTTTGTGTCGAGTCATGAGGTGGGTCATACACTCGGATTGCGCCATAATATGGGTGCAAGTCACGCCACTCCCGTTGAGAAACTACGTGATAAGAAGTGGGTTGAGGAGCATGGTCACACGGCAAGTATCATGGATTACGCCCGATTCAACTATGTTGCGCAGCCAGAAGATGGTATTTCAGAGCGCGGACTGTTCCCTCGTGTGAACGATTATGACAAGTGGGCGATCCGTTGGGGCTATCAATACCGTCCGGAATTCAAGGATGAGAAGGACGAAAAGGAGCATTTGATGACTGAGACAACAGCCATTCTGGCTAAGAACCCACGTCTTTGGTTCGGTGGAGAAGGGAAGAATGAAGACCCACGTGCCCAGCGTGAGGACCTCGGTGACGACAATGTGAAAGCGAGTGATTATGGTATCAAGAACCTAAAGCGCATCATTGTGGCGTTACCAGCATGGACCAAGCAGCCCAATGACCAATATGAGGACCGTATGGAGATGTGGAAGAGCGTCGTAAGTCAGTTCAATCGCTATACAAACCACGTACTGAAGAATGTCGGTGGGCGTTATCTGAACAACATGCCAGGGCAGAAACCGTATGAAGTGGCACCTGCTCAGAAGGGTAGGGACGCCGTAGACTATCTCTCACGTCAGCTTTTCGATGCACCAGAGTGGCTCTATCCGACGACGATGACCGACATTTCGGGTACGGATGCGGTGGAAGCCATCAGCAATGAGCAGGCTCGTGTGCTGAAGGTGATGCTGAATCCTGCACTGATGGATAAGATTTACAAGGACCAAAGGGCACCGGGTGCTTATCAGTTCAAGGATTACTTGAATGATGTTTACCGCAGTGTATGGAAGCCATTGACAGGTCTTTCGGAGGTGAAAGCACGTACACGCCGTATGCTGGAGCGCACTTATGTTGAGCAGTTGAATGCTATTCTCAACCCTGTGAAGACTGAAAAGGCTGGTGCTACCGACCGTATTCAATCGTCGGATGTGCTCCTTTATGCTGAACAGCAGCTTGATACGATTGAGAAATTCTGTAAAACGCAGGCTGCACACAGTACTGGTATCAACCTGATGCACTACAATGACCTCCTCCGACAGCTGAAACTCATCCGTGAAAGAAGAGTGACGGTGAAGTAAAGGGATGTCGTTGGATGTGCGGAATGGTACAATGAACCTGTTGGGTTATCAACTTGTTCATGCGTAAACGTGCCCAACGAATGTAAAGACTATTCACAGTTGGTAAATAATACATGCCCTTTTGCGTTGTAAAAGATGCCCTTTTGCAATGTAAAAGGGCATCTTTTGATGTGTAAAAGGGCATGTTTTGCGATGCAAAAGGGCACCTTTTACAACCCTCTTTGTAACTAATTGATTCTCTATAAGTTACAAAGGCGGTTTTTAATGATAGTGAGTTGATTTGCGAACAATAACACCTTACAGTTTGTAAGGGTATTTCATACAGCCTAAAACAGCCTCGACACAGCCTCTCCCCCGTCCCCTCTCCGAAGGGAGAGGGGGTAATAAGCGAGATACCCCGTTGTCTTTGAGGAGAAGGAGTGAGGGAAAAACAGCCTGAAACACACTCGAAGCAGCCTCTCCCCCGCCCCCTCTCCGAAGGGAGAGGGGAGTAAAAAGCGGGATACCCCGTTGTATTTGAGGAGGCATAACACGCTGGTTAAGGATTTTAGTAGACTGTCTTTGAGATTAAAAAGTAAACAAGTTGTTTGCTATAAAATACTTGTTTACAAGTTAACAAGCAGATGGATTGCAAGCTATAAACACTTGTTTGCAGTTTGACAAGTAGGTGAATTGCGTGCTATAAACACTTGTTTGCAGTTTGACATGTAGGTGAATTGCATGCTATAAAATACAAGTTTATAAGTCTATGTGTAGAGCGGTTATATATTATAATGTAGAGCGACTATATATTATAAGGTGTCATTTCGAGTTACGAACGTGTAATTTTGAGTTCCGACCATTGCACTTTTGGGTTGTATTCTTCATCCCGTTATATTCCCAACACACTGCTTTTCTCATCCCGCCAGGCACATCCCCTCCTTCGGAGGGGCTTGGGGAGGCAGTGTTTCTTTCCCCTTTTTTTATTCAATCTGCATGCGATTCGATGGCAGAAGTTAATCATGTGCGAGGAGAAAGAATGTGTTTATAAACGTTAAATAGTAGTATAAAGTAAGTGATAAAACCTTATAAAGTGTTATATTTGCAAACGATGGTGTCTAACTAACACCTCTTTTAACCATTTAGGTACAGTAATTTACACCTGATAACCAAGAATTTAGGAACCTAAAATATAATAATTAAAAACCTAAACCTAATGAGAAATTTTTACGAAAGAAAGCAGAAGCATCTGTATTTCTCGGTAGCCTTTGCCATGTCTGTGGCTTTGACGCCGACAAATGCCCATGCAGTAGGTAACGCTGGAGGCTTACCCGATGCCGCAACGCGCCAGATTGTGCAGCAAGACGGTAAGCATAAGGTGACAGGACGTGTCGTTGACGCATCAGGAGAACCCCTGATTGGTGCCACGGTCATGGTGGATGGGACCAAGGATGGTGCCGTAACCGACATTGATGGTAACTTCACCATCAACGTTTCGTCGGCTGCAAAGCTCGTCATCTCCTATGTTGGATACACCTCACAGACTGTTTCCGTGGGCGATAAGACAAGCCTTGCCATCATGATGAAGGAGACTTCCAACACGATGAATGAGGTGGTTGTCACCGCTTTGGGTATCAAACGTGCTGAGAAAGCATTGAGTTACAACGTTCAGAAGGTGGGTGCTGACGAGCTGACACGCAACAAAGACGCCAACTTCGTCAACTCCCTGAACGGTAAGGTGGCTGGTGTTAACATCTCGAAGAGCGCCAGTGGTGTGGGAGGAGCAACCCGTGTCATCATGCGTGGAGCCAAGTCCATCGAGGGAGACAACAATGTTCTCTATGTCATCGACGGTATTCCAATCTTCAATTTCAGTGGTGGTACGGACAGTGGCATCATGGGTGAGGGTCGCGTTAGCAGTGAAGGCATAGCCGATCTCAACCCAGAAGACATCGAGAGCATCAACGTTCTTGCCGGACCATCAGCCGCTGCACTCTACGGAAGCAACGCTGCTAACGGTGCAATCCTCATCACAACGAAGAAAGGAAAGGAAGGACGGGTAGAGATTTCGTTCTCAAGTGCAGCCGATTTCAGTTCCCCTTTGCTCATGCCAGAGTTCCAAAACAAGTATGGAAACAAGCTTGGTTCCTATGAAAGTTGGGGTGAGAAGCTCGCAACACCAAGCTCTTACGATCCAAAGAAGGACTTCTTCCGCACGGGAACGAACTTTATCAATGCCCTGACAGTCAATACTGGTAACGAGTTTAACCAGACTTTCGCTTCCGTTGCAGCCACCAATTCACGTGGTATCGTACCGAACAACACGTATGACCGTTACAATTTCACCATCCGTAACACCTCACGTATGTTCAAGAACAGGGTACAACTCGACCTAGGAGCATCCTATATCAAGCAGAAAGACAATAACATGGTGTCGCAGGGAGAGTACTGGAATCCTATCGTTGCAGCCTATCTCTTCCCACGTGGAGAGTCGTTTGATGCCATCAAGACCTTCGAACGCTATGACAACGTGCGCAATTTCCCAACCCAGTATTGGCCTATCATGGACAGCAGGTTCGCCAATCAGAACCCATACTGGACCGCTTATCGCAACCTTGCACCTGATGATAAGGACCGTTTCATGTTCAATGCCGGTTTGACTTATAACATCTTCGACTGGTTAAGTGTGGCAGGTCGTATCCGTTTGGACAAGACTTTCATGACAAGTGAGCGTAAGATATATGCTTCATCATTTGATTATTTCGCCAAATCGAACGGTGCTTACGACTATTATGACTATAAAGAGCATCAGACTTACATTGATGCTATAGCCAATATCAACAAGCATTTCGGTCAGATCAGCCTTGCTGCCAACGTTGGTTACAGCTATTCTGACTACGCATCCCTCACCCGTGGCTACGGTGGTAACCTCATCTTGGTGCCTAATAAGTTCTCTCTGAACAACATCGCACCGACCGATGGCAAGATACGTGAGGACGGTGGAGGCTCTAAGGTACGCAATGTTGCTGCCTTCGCAAGTGCTGAAATCGGCTATAAGAGCATGCTTTACCTCACGTTGACAGGTAGAAACGACTGGAACTCACGCCTTGTCAACTCGTCAGAGGAATCCTTCTTCTATCCTTCAATAGGTATGTCAGCCATCGTTTCAGAGATGACAAAGCTGCCATCCTTCATCTCTTACCTGAAGGTTCGTGGTTCTTACACTGAGGTTGGTTCGCCTGTCTCACGCTCAGGTATGACCCCTGGCACCATCACCACACCTATCGTGGGCGGTAGTTTGAAGTCTACTGACATCTATCCTTTCACTGATTACAAGGCAGAACGTACGAAATCGTATGAATTCGGACTGACAGCACGCTTCTGGAAGAAGCTCTCTTTCGACTTCACATGGTATAAATCAAACACCTTTAATCAGACTTTCATCGGCGAATTGCCTGAGAGTTCAGGTTATAAAGCCGTCTATCTGCAGGCTGGTAACGTGGAGAACCGAGGCATAGAGATGTCACTTGGATATACAGAAAACTTCGGTGGAGTGCAGTGGAACTCATCATTGGTATACTCAAAGAACGTCAACGAGATCAAAGAAATGGTGAAAGACTATCATCATCCATTGAGTCCTAAGCCCATAAATATCCCTGAAGTGTCGAAAGACAATGGTCGAGTGTTGCTGAAAGTGGGTGGAACGATCAATGATATCTATGCTCGTAAGGTGCTCGCAAAGGACAATCAGGGCTTCGTTAACGTCAGTCCGTCTGGCGGAATGAGCCTCGAGACCGTTGAACCTATCTACCTTGGTAAGACAACACCAGACTTTACGATGGGTTGGAACAATACTTTCACGTATAAGAACTTCGGACTTAGCTTCCTTGTTAATGCTCGTTTCGGTGGCGTTGTCACCTCATCAACACAGGCATTGCTCGATCGTTTCGGTGTCTCAAAGGCGTCAGCTGATGCACGAGATGCAGGGGGCGTGATGCTACCTAACCAAGGATTGTATGATGCAAAGAAGTATTATACACTCGTGGCAACAGGAGAAAACGACCTCGCAGGCTATTATACATATAGCGCAACGAACATTCGTATACAGGAATTCACGCTGAGTTATAAGTTCAACTCACGTTGGTTCAATAACATTGTCAAGGACTTAACCCTCTCATTCGTGGCTACTAACCCATGGATGATATACTGTAAGGCACCTTTCGACCCAGAGCTTACGGCGTCAACAGGTACCTATGGACAAGGCAATGACTATTTCATGCAGCCCAGTTTGAGGAGTTATGGTTTCAATATTAAATTCAAATTCTAATAGAATGATGACAACAAAAGCATATAAACACAAGCTATCTAAATATATAATAGCTGTCCTGGCACTCTCTTCCCTCACTGCTTGCGACTTTGAAAAGGTCAATACGAACGAATTCGAGCTGCTTCCAGAGGAAGGAATGATGGACGGAATCACCATTGGTGGGCCTATAACGGCAATGGAAAAGTGTGTGTTCCCCGTCGGAACACAGGCAGATGGCACGTCAGTAGTGAACAGATACCAGACTGCTTACAACCTTGCAGCCGACTGTTGGAGTGGTTATTTCGGGCAAAACAACAACTGGGGCGGTCCGAATAACCTCAATTACTTCCTCAAAGATGGGTGGGTGGCATCGTCATATACCGAAGCTTACTCAACAGTTGTGCCTCTCTGGCAGGATTTAAAGGGTAAAACGGAGACGAAATTCCCTGAAGCTTTTGCCTTGGCACAGATACTTAAGATATCAGCTTGGCACAAAGCAACGGATATGTTTGGCCCTATTCCTTATAAAGAGGCAGGAAAAGGACTCATAACAGTGCCTTATGACAGTCAGGAAGAGGTGTATAAAGCGATGTTCAAGGAGCTTTCTGATGCCGTAGAGGTACTGACAAGATATGCCGATAATGGTACTACTTCCCTCTTACCAAAGGCAGATGCCGTTTATGGAGGCGATGTTAGGAAGTGGGTTGTCTATGCTAATTCATTGATGTTGCGCCTTGCTATGCGTGTCTACTATGCTGATGCAGCGCTCTCACGTCAGTATGCTATGCAGGCAATCAACCATCCTTACGGTGTGATGAAGGCCAAAGAGGATGAGGCAAAGATGGAGAAAGGAGCCGGATTGGTATTCAAAAACAACTTTGATGACCTCATTAATCAGTACAATGAGTGCCGTATGGGCTCTTCAATGTTGGCTTATCTGGGCGGATATCAGGACCCTCGACTGGCAAAATACTTCCATACGAGTTCGCTTTCACAAGCTATGACAGTTGGAACGATGGGCAAATACATGGCAATACCTACTGGTCATGATGTTAATTCGAACGAAACGTTCAAGAATACATCACGTCCTGCCATCTCAAATACGACCCCAACCTACTGGATGCGTGCTTCTGAGGTTTACTTCCTCCTGTCCGAAGCAGCCTTACATGGCTTCCCTGTTGGGCAATCTGCCGAAGATCTATATAAGAAAGGTATAGAAATGTCATTCGAAGAGAATGGTATCCCAACCTCAGAGGTCACCGCTTACCTGCAATCAGGGCTGCAACCAGCTGCTTATAACATGTCAGTTGCCAATCCAAGTGTCAACGTTAGCGTCCCAGCAGTGACCCAAGCGACGACAGAATGGACTGGAACGGACGAGGAAAAGCTTGAGAAGATCATGATACAGAAGTGGATTGCCCTCTTCCCTAACGGTCAAGAGGCATGGACAGAGTATCGTCGTACGGGCTATCCTAAGCTCCATAGCGCAATAACCAACTACAGTAACGGTGAGGTTGACAGTGAGATTGGTATCCGAAGGATGCGTTATCCGACAAACAGATCAACCTCTGCGGAGGACATTGCCAACCTTGAGAGTGCACGACAGATGCTACGTGGCGGTCAGGATAAGGCTGGAACACGTCTGTGGTGGGACAATAAGAATCATTAATCTATAAAGGAAAAAGAAATGAAAGGCTTTAAATATATTAGTTTGTTGCTGCTTCTGATGACGGGATTCATCGTCTGTGGATGTAGCGATACGGCTGACATTGAGAACAAACCGTATGACCATATCGGTGGATATAACACAATGAACAATGCCGAGAGTGAGAAGTATTATGCTGAACTGCGTGCTTATAAGCAGCAGGCAGTCAACTATGGGCGTCCGGTAGCCTTCGGTTGGTATTCCAACTGGTCACCAGCTGGCACGTACAGAAGAGGATATCTCACCTCAATGCCCGACAGTATGGATATCGTTTCCATGTGGAGTGGGGCGCCAAACCGCTTTACTATCACACCAGAGCAGAAGGCTGACAAGGAGTTTGTGCAGAAAGTGAAGGGTACAAAGCTATTGGAAGTGACGCTCTTGTCCTACATCGGCAAAGGCAGAACACCTGATTCAGTGTATACAAAGGTGGAGAAACAGGCTGAAGAGGAAGGCTGGGCAACCGATAAAGCACGTGTTGAAGAGGCTAAGAAGCAGGCTCGTTGGAAGTTCTGGGGCTTCGATGGCGTCATTGGTTCCGATAATCACAAGGAGGCTTTGGCTCGTTTTGCAAAGGCATTGTGCGACTCTCTCGTTGCCAATGACTGGGATGGATATGACATTGACTGGGAGATTGGCAGCGGTGTGTTCGATATGGATGGTACGTTAAGCACCAATGAGCAACTCGTTTACTTGGTAAAAGAGATGAATAAATACATTGGTCCGAAGAGCGATCCAGAGCATAAGGGACACCGACTGATCTGTATCGACGGTCATTTCTGGGCACTTACTGAGGCGTTGGATGGCTATGTTGATTATTGGATTGACCAGTCATACGGGCGTATAACGAACTTTGATAACTTCGGAATAGACCCGAAAAGCATCATCACAACCGATAACTTTGAGGCTTCATTCAAGACTGGTGGCGTGCTGTTAAGGCAGGCTGCAAGCATGCCTTCAACGGGTTATAAGGGTGGAGTAGGTGCATATCGTTTCGATAACGACTATGACAACACACCTAACTATAAGTGGATGCGACAGGCTATACAGATTAATCAGAAGGTGTTTAAGGAGAGAATGGGGCAGACAACACAACCTCAGAACCCTTAATCCTACATAATTTTAAAACAGAATATGAAGATGAAAAAGCATATTTTAAAACATATTGCAGTGGCAATCGCTGCATGCTGTGTGGTGAGTTGCCAAGACAGTGAGAGCGATTTGCTGAAGCAGAAGGTTTATTTTGATAACAATCTGCAGAGCGTTTCCATGCCTGACACGGGCACTTCTGCGGAGGTTGACATCACATCGCGCCTCTCCAACAAGCAGAACGCTGCTGTTGAGGTGTCCTATACCTTGGCGGATACTGCTTTGGTAGCGGCATATAACAGTCGGTACGGTACGAATTACGTTCCTTTCAAGCCGGAGAATGCTGCCTTCAGCAAGGCTGCTTCAACCATTGAGGCTGGTCAGGTGTATGCTGAGAAGGTGTCACTGACCCTCAATAACCTCGACCAGTTGCAGGAGGGTAAGACCTATATGCTACCCATTCAGCTGCATGCCGGCTCAGTGCCAGCCATCAGTGGCGAGAATGTGATGTATGTTGTCCTTGCCAAACCCATCAAGATTGCCAAGGCAGCGAACTTCTATTCAAGTTACATCTCCGTGAAGTTCCCTACCGGAACACACTTCAAGTCGTTCACTTATGAGGCTCTGATCAACTCAACATGGTGGGGTAGCAACAACACCATCATGGGAACTGAAGGCGTAATGATACTCCGTGTCGGTGATACTGGCGGTGGTATACCATCTGGAATACTGCAAGCTGCGGGCAGACAACACTATGAAGCACCCGAGAAGCTGCAGACCAACAAGTGGTATCATGTGGCTCTGACCTTTGATCAGGCTACTGGTAAAACGGTGATGTACCTCAATGGCGTGAAATGGGCTGAGTCAGCATGGAACATTCCGGGCTTTGATCCGAACTCCGACATCGGTTTCAACATCGGTAAACTGGCTGGTTTCCCATGGGGCGAACGTCCTTTCTATGGTTACATGAGCGAGGTTCGCGTGTGGAGTGTGGCTCGTACGGAGAACCAGATCAAGCAGAACATGCTGGGCGTTGACCCTAAGTCGGATGGACTGGAGCTCTATTTCAAGATGAATGGTTCGGAGAAGATGGAGAACGGCAAGATAAAAGACGCTGCGAAGGGCATCGAATGTCCGATGAGCAACATACAGATTGATGACCTCTCACAGCCTCTCACCGCAAAGGATCTGCAATAATCATCAGTGCTGTAGTGCCTTTCTGCCACCGCACATAACGCCATTGGCGAAGGCACCTACAGTGTTTCAATAACCGTAAAAAGCCAGACTGCACCTGCAAGTCTGGCTTTTCTTGTTTACCTTTTTATCCTTTTCCCTTGTAAAAGTCCCTTTTCCCCCTTTCTTTTTTATCCTTTTTTCTTTTCAAATGCACCTTTTACTCTCTCCCTTTCTTATCCTCTTCCTCTTCAATTCCCCTTTTTTTTAGTTTTACGCTTTTCCCCTTTGTTCTTTCGCCTTTGCCCCTTCTTTGTCAATTTATTTCTCTTCTGCTTTTCAATCTACGCCCTTTTGCATTCTAAAAGATGCCCTTTTGCAATGTAAAAGGGCATCTTTTGATGTGTAAAAGGGCGTCTTTTACAACGCAAAAGGGCACCTTTTACAAGCCTCTTTGTAACCTCTTGATACTGCGGAGGTTACAAACCCCGTTTTTCACCATTATCCTTCGTTTTGCAGTCAACGCCCCTTTACTTTTTGTAAGGTTATTTCTTATTCCTCGCATCACCCTTCCATCCTGTTTATCCCATCCTTTCCCCGTCCTCACCCTGTTGTCATCCGCCCCATTCCCGTCCCCCTTTTCCCCCTTTCGTGGGCGATGGGAAACGCCGTAAGAAACAATTAAAAACCATAAAGTAAGATGCATATTACTTGTTTATAAACCAAGTTTTACCTAACTTTGTACCGTAAAAAATAGATATAAACATATACGGATATGGTAGATCTTAGACAAAAACAGCAGGGAGATAGCCAAAAGAGCAAGAATGACTTTGTACTGTCAGACGTCTCTAAGGAGGAACTTCTGAGAAGAAGAATACCCGTATATGACTATATTTTGTAAGTAGGATACCCTCCCTTTTGATGATGAAGTGATACTTCAACGAGCACCCAACATGGGTCACGGACATTGAGAATTTCTTCAAAAGGCAATACCATTATTTCAGTTAAAGCATGAATTCAGACCTTAAAAAGACTGAATGGAGCTGAAGTTTTTGTGATTAACCTACAATAAAAAACTATTTATATACGTTTTAAATGCCGTATATACAACCACATCTTGGGCTTCTCAAGGTGAAGAATTTTGAATTATGATAGAATACATCAAGGGTGAACTCACCGAACTTACACCTGCTTTGGCTGTTGTTGAAGCACATGGCGTGGGTTATGCGTTGAGCATTTCACTTAATACTTATAGTGCTATACAAGGTAAAACGGCTGTGAAACTCTTTGTGCATGAGGCAATTATGACGGGAGGACGTGACGATAGCTACACGCTTTACGGCTTTGCAACGAAGCAGGAACGCTCACTTTATCAGTTGTTGATTACCGTTTCGGGTGTAGGAGCAAACACTGCACGTATGATTCTCTCGTCATTGACACCTGCCGAACTGTGCAATGTCATTGCAAACGGTGACGAAAAGATGCTGAAAACAGTGAAAGGCATCGGACTTCGTACGGCACAGCGCATCATTGTCGACCTCAAAGACAAGATCATGCAGAGTGGAATAGCTGACGAACTACATGTAAGTAGTCAGCCAGGGACGCCTGCTGTTGATGCAGGAATCAAGGATGAAGCCGTCAGTGCATTGACAATGTTAGGCTTTTCTCCTGCTCCTTCGGCAAAGGTTGTGGTCAGTATTCTGACTGAACAGCCCGATCTTCCTGTTGAACAGGTTGTAAAGATGGCTCTGAAGATGATTAAGTAAAGTGTGATTCGCAATCGCTTTTGAAAAGATACCATTACATATTCCTCCTTCTTGTCGTCCTCCTTGGCAGCGTTTGTCTGTTGAGCTGGGGACGTGGAGCCTTTGGTTTCGCTTCAATAGAGAAGATTCTGACCACCATTGCACCGCCAGACACGGTGAAAAAGTCGAAGAAAATTGACGTGGAGATTGACGATGAGAAGATCCCAGACTCCCTTTTACACCCGCGATGGAAGGTGCAACGCACCTCACCAGTCACCTATGACGACCTGAAAGAGAACTCCACCGACCTCAGTCGTCCGGAGAACATGCGGCAGACCGTGGAATATAACGATACACTCGACCGATACATCATTGGCAATAAGATTGGGAATACCTACGTGACAGCCCCTATCATGATGACACCAGAGGAGTATCGGAAGTGGAGTGAGAAGCGAAGTTTCTCCGATTATTACCGTTCTAAGAACCAGGAAATACTCCAAAAGAAAGGCAAAGAGAAGTTTGATTTCACCGATATGCACTTCTCTCTGGGTCCTGCAGAGAAGATTTTCGGTCCCGGTGGTGTACGTATCAAGACACAAGGAACGGCAGAACTGAAGTTTGGAGGAAACATAAAGAACATCGATAATCCCTCATTACCCATCCGAAACCGCCGTACTACGGCAATGGACTTCGATGAAAAGATCAACTTAAACGTCAATGGTAAGGTGGGAGATAAGGTGAATATGAACCTCAACTACAACACTGACGCCACGTTTGACTTTGATACTCAGAACTTCAAGTTGAAGTATGAAGGGAAAGAAGACGAGATAATTAAACTCGTTGAAGGTGGTAACGTGTCCTTCCCATCCAATAACTCGCTTGTTCAGGGAGCCACATCCCTCTTCGGTATACGTACCGATATGCAGTTCGGAAAGCTGAAACTGCAGACCGTTCTGTCGCAGAAGAAGAGCTCAAACAAAAGCGTTAGCTCACGAGGAGGTAAGCAACTCACTCCTTTTGAGATTGATGCTACGGAGTATGAGGACAACCGTCACTTCTTCCTTTCGCAGTATTTCCGTAACAACTACGATGCTGCGATGAAGACTTTACCCAACCTTACCACGGGAATAACCATCAACCGTGTGGAGATATGGGTTACTAACAAGACGGGAACGACCAGTAACACCCGTAATATCGTTGCTTTGACCGACTTAGGTGAGAACACAAAGGTCAGTCGTACCGACCTTTGGGGTGCCGGAACAGGTCCTGTTCCTGCCAACAATGCCAACACCGAGTATGCCACCATCGCACAAGGCTATCCCGCAGCACGTAACATTGACCAGGTGACGAGCATCCTTGACGGTGCAGGACTGGTGGGTGGAAACGACTATGAAAAGCTTGCCAATGCCCGATTGCTCAGCAGTTCGGAGTATACTGTCAATAGTGCGCTGGGTTATATCTCACTTCGTAGTGGACTACAGACCGACCAAGTGCTGGCAGTAGCCTATGAATACACCTATGGAGGAGTAACTTATCAGGTGGGAGAGTTCGCCAGTGACCGTACAGATATCAATGAAGCACTCTTCGTAAAGTCACTGAAGAACACCAGTAACAACCCGAAACAGGGCAACTGGGACCTGATGATGAAGAACGTCTACTACCTTTCGACGAACATTGAACGTGATAAATTCCGCTTAGACGTCAAGTATCAGAGTGATACCACAGGTGTTTATCTCTCTTATATCCCCGAACCACAAGTGAAAAGTCAGCCTATCATCCGCCTTCTTGGCGCTGACCGCCTGGATAATAACAATAATCCGCATGCCAATGGATACTTTGATTACGTGGAAGGGTACACCGTTGACAACGGAAGAGTGTTCTTCCCGATGGCTGAACCCTTTGGTGAAGGACTCCGAAAGGCACTCCTTGCGAAAGGTGTAGCAGCTAATATCGCCAATAAATACGTCTTCTCCGAGCTCTACGACTCCACAAAAACCATTGCAAAACAGATTGCAGAGAAAGATAAATACATGCTTGTTGGACAGTATCGGGGTACGGCTGCCAACATCATCTCACTTGGTGCATATAACGTTCCACAAGGTTCGGTGGTCGTAACAGCCGGTGGTGTCACGCTGACAGAGGGCTCTGATTACAGCGTTGACTACAGTGCTGGGGAGGTAACGATACTGAATCAGAGTATCATTGATGCCGGAACAGCTGTCAACGTATCGCTGGAAAGCCAGAGCAGTTACCAACAAGAGCGTAAGACAATGCTTGGTTTGAACTGGGAATATGACTTCTCTAAGGACTTCCAGATTGGTGGTACGTTCATGCATCTGTCTGAACAACCACTGACAACGAAGGTGAATATGGGTGCAGAACCACTCAATAACACCATCTGGGGACTGAATATCAACTGGAAAAAGGAAAGCCAATGGCTGACGAATATGCTGAATAAGATTCCATTCTTGCATGTTACACAGCCTTCTTACATAACGTTCTCGGCAGAATTTGCCCAGCTTATTGCCGGACAAAGCAAGGGAACACAGAACAATGCTTCGTATCTGGATGACTTCGAGGGGACAAAGAACACCATCGACGTGAGCCAACCGAAGTCGTGGGTCATCTCAAGTGTACCGTCAGACTTCCCAGAATCAACGGATAAGACAAGCCTTCGCAGTGGTTTTAACCGCAGTCTTCTGGCATGGTATAACATCGATCCGTTGTTTACACGCCGTAGTAGCTCACTCACACCAGGACATATCAAGAGTGATCTTGAGCAACTCTCGAACCATTATGTGCGTGAAGTGCCTGTCAGAGAGCTCTTCCCGAACCGTGATTTGAACTATACTGGCTCCATATCAACGCTGAATGTGCTCAATCTTGCGTACTATCCAACGGAGAGAGGACCGTATAACTTCAACCCAAACATCGATGCAAACGGTAGACTTACTGACCCAAGAGGTACTTGGGGAGGTATGATGCGCAAGCTCGATACCAATGATTTCCAGGCAGCTAACATCGAATACATTGAGTTTTGGATGTTAGATCCCTTCATTTATTCAAACCTTCAGCCCGACGCAAGCCACTATGGCGGTGATTTCTACATCGATTTAGGTGAGGTTTCAGAGGATATTCTTAAGGATGGGAAGAAGTTTTACGAGAGCGGAATGCCTGTTGACGGTAGCTCTTCATGGACAACGACGCAGTGGGGACGCATTCCTACACAGTCAACCATCACCTATGCCTTCGCAACATCAAAGGGAAGCAGAGCCAAACAGGACATAGGTCTGGACGGATTGACGAATGAAGAGGAGCAACAGTTCGCTTCTTATCAGAACTTTCTCACTGCTGCAAGAGCCAGAACGAACCAAGCTGTGTTCGATTCTATATGGGCTGACCCTTCAAATGATGACTATCATTACTTCCGTGGGTCGGATTGGGATGCAAAGAAGGCATCCATCTTGGAGCGTTATAAGCGTATCAACAACCCACAAGGCAACTCTCCTGACAACGAAAACAACAACGAACGATACGATACTTCCTATAAAACGACACCTGATGTGGAGGATATCAACCAGGATTATACGCTGAATGAGTATGAGAAATACTATCAATATCATATCAGTATCCGACCACAGGACCTCGTTGTGGGTAGGAACTTCATCGTGGATAAGCGTACAGCATCTGCCCCACTACGCAAAGGTGGGTCCGAAACAGTGACCTGGTACCAGTTCAGAATCCCATTGGAGGAGTTCCAAAAGCGTGTGGGTAACATCAGCGACTTCACCAGTATACGTTTCATGCGTATGTTCTTGACCGACTTTGAGAAGCCAGTTGTACTGCGTTTTGGTACGTTCGACCTCGTAAGTGGTAAGTGGAGACAGTATTCACAGAACCTTACCAACGCTGCATCTACCTCTGGAACGATGGCAGTAAGCGCCGTTAGCATTGAAGAAAACAACAATAAAGTACCTGTAAACTACACCCTTCCTCCAGGCATAGACCGTGGACAGGACCCAAGTCAGCCACAGCTTGTTCAGCAAAACGAGCAGGCTTTGTCTATGTCGGTGAGCAATCTCGGTACTGGAGAGTCGAAGGCTGTATATAAAAACACAACCCTTGACCTGCGCCAATACAAACGTCTGCAGATGTTTGTACATGCCAATGCCTTCGAACAGAACACCACTAACCTTACTGATAACCAGCTGGCAGTGTTCGTTCGGTTGGGTTCCGACTATAAAAACAACTACTATGAGTATGAGATACCTCTGAAACTAACCCCTGCAGGATGGTATGATACCTACACAGCAGAGGGCTGTAAGGCTGTATGGCCAGAGGAAAACATGATGGATATACCCTTGCAGCTGCTCACATCGGTGAAGAAACAACGCAACCAAGCACGTGGAGCAGGTACTGCAAGTTACAATCGTCCGTTCTCAATATACGACGCTGAGCACCCTGCCAACCGTGTTACGATCATGGGTAACCCAACGTTGGGAGAGGTGAAGACGATGATCATCGGTGTTCGAAACCTCGCAAGCAGTCAGAAAAGTGGTGAGGTATGGGTGAACGAATTGCGCTTGTTAGAGTTCAACAACGAAGGTGGATGGGCTGCACGTGGGCAGTTGAACCTCCAGTTGTCCGACTTTGGTACCGTAGACATCAATGCCAGCCACAGCACGGATGGCTTTGGTGGATTGGAACAAGGCGTCAATGAGCGGCAACAAGAGACCAAAACGGACGTCTCACTCACCACAAGCCTTGAGTTAGGTAAGTTCTTCCCAGACAAAGCAAAGGTCTCTGCACCTTTATATTATAGTGTTACGAAGAGCGAAAGCCGTCCTAAGTATAACCCACTCGACACAGATATGGAGCTGAAAGACGCCTTGGAAGGTGCTGCCAACCGACAGGAACGCGACTCCATAGAGTCCATTGCGGTGACAAAACGCCTGACAACGAACTTCTCTTTGTCTAATGTACGTGTCGGAATACAAACGACGAGCCATCCAATGCCGTACGATCCTGCCAACTTCTCCTTCTCTTACAGTCATTCACACTCACATACTACGGGTGAGACAACGGTATATGAGAACGAAGACAACTGGCGTGGAGCCGTCAACTATACGTGGACTCCAGTCTATAAGACATGGGAACCGTTCCGAAGAATCATCAAAGGGAAGTCAAGATGGTTTGATATCCTTAAGAACTTCGGGCTCAACTGGTTGCCACAGAACATCACTTTCAACACGGAGATGGTCCGAAACTACTACGAACTACAGGAACGTGACATGGAAGCAACGGTCAATAACATGCTGCCATTGACCTTTAACTCACAATTCCTGTGGAATCGTGACTTCGCTTTGCGGTGGGATCTGACACGAAACCTGCACTTGAACTTCCAGAGTGCTACCCATGCGGAGATTGAAGAGCCGTATACACCTGTCAATAAGGACCTCTATCCAGACCGATATGAGGCGTGGAAAGACTCTGTTTGGACAAGTATCAAGCACTTCGGAACGCCACTTGACTATCAACAGAACTTCACCCTTTCTTATCAGTTACCACTCAATCTCATTCCAGCCTTCGACTGGGTGAATGCTGATGCCACCTATACTGCGGCATACACGTGGGTACGTGGAACGGATCTGGAGGATGGTACGTCACTCGGAAATACGATTACGAGCAACCGAATGCTCAATATCAACGGGTCATTCAACTTCGAAAGACTCTATAATCACGTTCCTTTCCTTAAGAAAACCAACGAGCGTTTCAACCGCACAAAGCCTCGTCTGCAGCCGAAGAAGCCAATGACACCGGAGGAAAAGAAGAAGAAAGAGAAGGAAAAGAAGGAGGAACAGGACAATAAGAAGAAGGAACTGCCGAAGAATAAGCGGAGCTTTGAACAGGAGATAACCATCAATGCCGACTCAGCCGTTGTCATCTCACATGGTAAACACACCAAACGACTCATGGTATCTGCCAAGGATGCAACAGGAAAGAGTATACAGATAAAGTGGAAGAAGATGGGCGATAACCAGGTGAAAGTCTATAACAAGGCTGACTCTGCCGTACGTATGAAGCTCACCGTGACACCGAAGGAGCCACTCGAGAACAAGGGATGGTACAAGACGGCACAGTGTGTTGCACGTGCATTGATGATGGTTCGTAATGCAAGTGTCTCTTATCGGAACCAGTATGCCATGGCTTTGCCGGGCTTCATGCCTACTGTTGGGAAGGCGTTCGGGCAGAGAAGAGGAACGGGAGCCATGTCTCCAGGACTCGATTTCGCCTTTGGTCTCATTGATGATGACTACATTGGCAAGGCTCGTAACAATAATTGGCTGCTCGTTAATGACAGTGTTGCTACACCAGCAACGACCAATAAGACCGAAGATCTGCAGTTGCGCGTTACGTTAGAGCCTTTCAGAGACTTTAAGATTGACCTTACTGCCAGTCGGACAGAGACCACCTCACGCAGCATTCAGTATATGTATGCTGGCAATCCTACCACACAAAGCGGTACGCTGACCATGACAACGCTCTCTCTGGGTACGGCTTTCGAGAGTCAGGGGGATGCTAACAACGGGTATCACAGTGCTACCTTCGACCGTTTCGTGGGTTCACTCGAGAAATATCGTGGGCTTGTTGAGGCTCGATATCAAGGTTCTACCTATCCAGCAGCCTATGGAGGAGGAACATATAACCCTGCAAACGGAGCCGTAAACAAGTATAGTGCGGACGTAATGATACCTGCTTTCCTCAATGCCTACACCAGTATGGGTGGTAACGGACTGAAGTTGTTCCCTACTTTACGCAGTTTGCTGCCGAACTGGACCATACGTTACAGTGGATTGTCACGTCTGCCGTTCTTCGAGACACTGTTTAAGAGCATCAATATCAACCATGCTTATCGCAGCATCTTTGCCATTGGCTCTTACCAGAGTTACAGTACTTGGCAGGAATACATGAACGGTTTGGGCTTCATCACCGATGCTACAACGGGCAATCCGTTGCCAAGTTCAATGTATAACATCTCACAAGTGAGCATCAATGAGGCTTTCTCACCGTTGCTCGGAGTGGATGTGACGTTGCAGAATGACCTTACGGCACGTCTGGAGTACCGCCAGACGCGTGTCCTTTCGCTCTCAATGACGAGTATCCAGCTCAATGAAGCAACGTCAAAGGACTGGGTTATCGGCATAGGATACAGGATAAACAACTTCAATCTCTTCAATACGGGAACGCGAAGGGTGGTTAAGAACAAGAAAAAACAGAATGATAACAATCAGAATGACAATAACTCGGCGAATAAGAATGGTGGGGTGAACCGTGATTTGAACCTCCGTCTCGACATGAGTTATCGTCAGCAGGCATCGCTGACACGTGACATCGCATCACTGTCGTCGGCTGCATCAAGTGGTAACACTGCCTTTAAGTTCTCCTTTATGGGCGACTATACACTGAGTAGGTTGGTTACGGCAAGCCTCTATTACGACCTGCAGATCAACTCTCCACTGTTGTCATCGGGCAGTTATCCTACCACAACGCACGACTTCGGTGTCAGTCTGAAACTCAGTCTGACCCGATAGGGCGTACCGTTCTCGGTCTTTCACCGCTTCGTGATTCACAGAAAAGAGAGCTAAGGCGCAGTGGTCTTCTTCTTAAAGGGACAATACCAAATGACGAACCACGACAGAATGGATATCACAAGCAAGGAAATCGTCAGGTAATTGTCTAAGATTCCATTGCCATGTTTGAAGAGATTGAAGATGCCATGGGCGCAAGCGCATAGCAGAAGAGACCGTGTGTCGTGTGCAAACCGGTCCAATCCCCAGGAAGCCAACAGTAAGATGGCGAAGAATATCAGTCCACTCATGTTGAAAGAGAAGTTCAAATGCCAGAAAAACCACAAGACAGTAATGGTCAGGATACGTTTTATCGGACGCATTGCTGCAAGCTCTTCCGTTAGATAACCACGCCAACCCACTTCCTCAAGGAAAGCATAGAGCGTGCAACCTAAGAACACCAAGGAGGTTCTTAGCCCGTGATGCGTGTCGAAAATGAGGAAGAGTAGGGTGGGGAAGACGATACACGCAAGGCTGCGTATCCATGATTTACCTGCTATGGAACAGAAAAACTTCTTCTTAAAGATGCCCATTACCACCACAGCTCCCAGTGCTGGACCCACTCCTTCACATAGCTGCAAGATGATGGAAGAGCAACTGTCAGGGAACAGACGGGGTAAGACGTAAAGCGAAACGAGTCTGCATGCCACCGCAATAACATAGAAAAGAAGTAGTGGCATGGCTGCCTTCTTCCAGTATTTTGTTACGTTTGTCATAGTTATTTTCAATGTTATTAGTCTTTGTTCTGTCGCAAAGATACAATTAATTCTTTGTAAACTGTCGTTGGAATATAAAAAATCAACTACTGAAAGACACATTTTTGATTGCCAATCCCGCCGTTTCTTTCGTCTTTTTCTCGTCCGTTTCTCAGTCTGTTCACCCGTCTGTTGAATCGGTAAAACCGCTACCCTGATGACAAAGCGCACTGACCTTACCTTGAAAAACACAACAGAATGAAGAGTAACAAAAATCCTTACACTTTTCACTTCGTCGTCTTTCACTTTTTCAAGCATATCCCTTCTTTTTCACCTTTGTAACCTTCAAGATATCAATAGGTTACAAACAGGTTTGTAAAAGGTGCCCTTTTGCATTGCAAAACATGCCCTTTTACACATCAAAAGATGCCCTTTTACATTGCAAAAGGGCATCTTTTACAATGCAAAAGGGCGTAGATTAAAAAGCAGAAGGGAATAATCTTTACAACAGAACACTCTCTCCCTTCCTCCGTTCCACCCAAATGCGAGGAGAGAAAGCACAGAGATTCTTCAGGATAAGCTCAGCATATCCTTCGTTTTATGTTGTTATTCACCCTTATTTACTATGTGTTGAGTCTTGCGGCGAACCAATTGTTATATTCATATGGTTGCTGATTTTCTCAGCGTTAATGTGTTGTCTGTATTCATTTGGGGTTAGATGTATCTCGGAATGTCTATGAAATGGTAGATTAAACTCAGTGTATGTGATGTGAATGCACGTGGTTTGCACATTATGTACTATCTTTCTATCAAGTATTACCATTTTTTCTGCAAGTGTAAATATACTCTATGACAACGCAAAGATAGTGTATGTTATTATTAAAAAAAAGTTGTAACTTTGCATTTTCAAGATAACCGTAGTCAAAAAAGCGGTTTTTTAAAACATAACAATTAATTTTTAATTCAAAAAAGATTCTGTATGAAAGAAAAAAACAACTTCATTATTCCAATGCTTTTCCTTGCTTTCATGTTCTTTACTTGTGGCTTTGCATTGGGAATCAATTCCTTATTAGTGCCAGTATTGAAGGTTTCGCTAAGCGTTTCGTCCACAGAAGCCTATATGCTTATAGGTGCTACGTTCTTACCGTTCCTTATCTTTGGTTATCCAGCAGGCTTATTGATAAGTAAAATTGGATATAAGCGTACGATGGCTACGGCTTTTGCCATGTTTGCTATAGCCTTCGGAGTGTTTATTCTCTCTGCAGCTGAAAGGAGTTTCATTATCTTCTTATTGGCATCTTTCCTTTGTGGAACAGCTAATACGTTCCTACAATCTGCCATAAATCCTTATGTAACAATCCTTGGACCAACGGAGAGTGCAGCAAAAAGAATCTCTATTATGGGCATGATAAACAAGTTAGCATGGCCCGTATCACCTTTGTTTATTGCTCTTTTTGCAAGTAATAGTGGAGGTGTTGGCTTGGAAGATCTTGACAAACCGTTCTTGGTTATAATCTGCTTATTTGTAATCAGTATCAGTATAGGATATATCGCAGGTATTATTCTTATTCCTAAGTATCTTTCACAGACGAAAGCCTTACAGATCAGTTGCTTCGTTGCACTGTTTGGAACGCTACTTGTATTGTTACTCCCGGGTGTTTATAGTATTTATGCTGTAGGTATCATGGCATTAGGCTGCTCATTGATGTGGCCCGCATTCTGGCCTTTGGCGCTTATGGACTTGGGTAAATATACCAAGGCAGGCTCATCACTAATGACAATGGGACTTATCGGTGGTGCTGTTATCACTGTGTTGTTCGGACTTATTAAGGATGTTAGCAACATTCAATATGCGTATGGGATCTGTTTTGTCAGCTTCTCTTATATCCTTTTCTATGCATTCAAGGGCTATAAGTTGAGATA
>QWCZ01000318.1_pt1 | contig 24581 bp, 21 predicted proteins | sample 1972651 | NCBI WGS metagenome assembly QWCZ01 (sample SAMN09866695, study PRJNA288562) | Human oral metagenome isolate pre1_saliva, whole genome shotgun sequencing... | isolation source: mouth | host: Homo sapiens | place: USA: California
GCAGCAGGTGGTTCTCGTTTACAGGCATACCGTGAAGCTGCTGGTTTGGTAGAAGAAGAAACAGTTACTGAAGAAGAAACTGAAACTGAAACTACTACCGAAGAAGTAGAAGAACAAACTGAAGATAAAGCTGATGAAGAAGAAAAAAAGTCAGCAGAAGATTCAGAAGAAGAAAAAGAAGCCTCTTCAGATGAAGAAGGTGAAAAACAAGATGAATCAGAAGAAACTAAAGAAGAAGAATCTGATGAATCAGTAAAAGCTTTAGAAGCATTACGTGATGAGATTATGGTATCTTATCAACGCGGTGGTATGACCGAAGGTGAAGCTTCTATGGTGAACGTTGCGGTTAATAATATTTTAGCACGTAATGGTTTACAAGCTGAACGTGTGGTTCCATCTATTGAATCATTCAGCGAAAATTCAACTCGTCGTAGATTAGCGACTAGCACTACGGCAGATATGATCAATCGTATTATTTCTAAGATCAAGAAATAATAAGTTTATATGTTAATTTTACTATTTTAAAAAATATATAACCGATTAATTACAAATCTATGCTTTTGTGGTTAGTCTTTTTTTGTTAACAAAAAATCAAATTTAAGAGAGATAAAAATGAGCTCATTTTTAAAACAAGCTTACGCTTTAGAACAAGAAGTTGTTGAAGAAGTTACAGAAGTAGATGGTGACGAGTTAATCGAAACTGTTGAAGAAACTGAAGTAGCACGTCAAGAATCTGAATCTTTAGGTGCAGAAGTTGAACGCGCTATCGCGGTTCACGATGAAATCGAAAACCAAAACGATACTTTAGAAGAAATCATCGAACAACAAGGTGAAGTAACTCCTGAAGTTGCTGCGGTTGTTGAAGTAGCACGTCGTACTGCGGTTGCTGGTCTTGGTTTAGACCCAGATGAAGAAGGCGAAGAATTAGTTGATGCAGCTGGTTTAGAATCTATGGTTGCAACTAAATCTGTTGTAGCTTTAGAAGATGCTAAAGAAACAGCACGTAAATTATGGGAAAAAATCAAAGCTTTATGGGAAGCATTCGTTAAACGTGCTTCTGATTTCTGGAACTGGTTAGTTAAACTTGTTCGTTTCACTGATAAAAAATACAAACAAGCTATCGCTGTAGTTAAAACTGTTTCTGATGAAGACTTTGCTAAAGCATTAGAAAAATTACAAGCTGAAGATGGTAAAGTTGCTAACTTAGCACAATCAGCACGTGCTGCTCTTCAAGCTAACGGTAAATTAGTAGATGTTAATCGTCAAGTTGGTCCAAGCATCGCTAAAGCTGAAGCAATTCGTAACAACGTAGACGGCGCTATCAAGAAATTATACGCTGAAGACCTAGCTAAAGCGAAAGGTGCAGAAGTATTTAAAACAAACGTTAAAACTGACGAAGTTGTTGTTTTAAACGAAAAAATCAAAGTGTCTGCTGAAAGCGGTCAAGTTGTTTGCACTTCAGAAACTGATATGCAAAAAGTTCCAGCATCATTTGCGTTCACTCGTAAAGAATTAATGGATGCTTTACAAATCGGTACTGGCGTAGTTAAGAATTTAGATAAATTCGCTAACGAAAGCTTCAAACGTTATACTAAAGTAAAAGATGAATTCAAAAATGCTGAAGATCTGAAAAAATTACCTGAAGCAGAAGCTAAAGTATACAACGCTAACGTTAAAGCGGTTCTTGCTGCACGTCGTGCGATTTACACTATGGAACAAAAAGTCGTTAAGAAACATAACGAAATTTTAAAAGCATACTTAAAAATTGCTAGCGCAGTAGCTCCAGTTCGTGCACAAGCTGAAGAAACCGCAGCTAAATAATTGATCTTTATTGATCGATGAAGTACAGAGGGTAGGAGTAATTACTCCTACCCTTATGTCAGTTTGTCAGGAAGGAATACAAAAATGCGAAATGTTCCAAACATCCATTTAACCATGGATAGCACATATGCTGGCTATCTGTTATCTAAAGAAATCGTTAATGTTTCCAATGAAAGTTTAATAAATAAAACTATTGCAGCTTACGTTGGACATGAAATTTCTGAAGAAGGTGTTTTAGATTCATTAAAAGCTAAAATACTGTCCTCTTATAGTAAGTACTCCAATAATAAATATTTTAAAGAATTAATCGAAGATAAATATTTTAAATTTTGGAAAACCAATAAAGTGGGCCAGGCTGTATTTGCATTAAAAGAAATGGATGTAAATTACAGTAATAAGTTCAACGAAAAGTTAAATGAAATCTTTGCGACATCAGGTAAATCAAATTACACGTTTGATAAAAACGGTAAGTTATTTGTTTTCACTGAATTAGTAAAGACTCATTCTAATTTGATCAATGTTCTATTCGATGCACTTGTTAATTTAATTAACAAAGTTAAAAGCAACCCAAATAATGAATACGTTTTGGAAGATCTTATAAAGTTATTAAATGTAAATACACTGAAGAACGATACTAACACTATCGTATTAGTTGAAGAAAATAATAAAATTAAGTTTGATTATTTTAGTCATTCTAAAACATCTAGTGTAGACAAAGATACTGTTATTAAGTGGTATAAAGATGTACAGAAAGGAATTGTTCAGTTAGAAAACAATATAAAGAAATTCCAAGAAAAAAATGCATCTATTTTTAAACTGATGGATGATTTACCTACGCTACAAAAAGGGTTATTATCAAGCGCGGTTAGTATGATAACTGGGTTTATTAGATCTATTATTGGTTTCTTAATGCTTCATTTAAATGAAACCATCACAGCTGTAGCTAAAGCGGCATTATCTTTAAAAGATTCAGGTATCTCTAACGAGAAGTTTTTAGATGAAGGCGATACACCGATTATTAAAATTTGGAATATCTTCTTTGATATTTTAGAATTTATTGCAACAGCGTTTTTCGCCTATCTATTCTACACCGTTCTTATTTTCTTCTTAAATATCTTATTACTTGGTGTGTTGACGCCGTTTTCAGGTATTTTAGTAATAGGGCTAACCTTAAAAACATTAATTGAAAAATATAAAGACGAGGAAAAATAAATGTCGTTTTTAAAACAAGCTTACGCTTTAGAACAAGAAGTTATCGAAGAAGTAACGGATGTGGATGGTGATGACTTTTTAGATACGACGGAACAAGCAACTGCAGCTCGTTACCAAGCCGAAACTGTTGGTGACGAAATTGAACGTGCTATCATTGTTCATGATGAAATAGAAAATCAAAATGAAACTTTAGAAGAAATCATTAAAGAAAAAGGTGAGATCACCCCAGAAGTAGCAGCTATGACCGAAGTAGCCCGCCGTACGGCTGCGGCAGGTTTAGGATTAAACCCGGATGAAGAAGGTAAAGAGTTGGTAGATTCTGCAGGTTTAGAATCTATGGTTTCAGGTGCTGCAGTTCTTTCCATGGAAGCATCTAAAGAACAATCTAAATCCTTATGGGAAAAGATTAAACAACTTTGGAATGTTTTCGTCGAAAAGGTATATAGTTTCTGGAACTGGTTAGTTAAATTATTCGATGGTTATGGTAGACGCTGTAAAGCTTTAGCTAATAAGCTTAGAGCAATGGACAAAGAAACTTTTAACGCCAACCTTACTCAGGTAAATAATCAATTAACTGCTTCATGGAATAAAACTGTTAAAGAAAATGGTATAGATAACAGTTATAACGGTAGAGAGTTCACTAAAACTGAACTATCAATGGTTATTGATGGCGGTAAACTTATTGATGTAAAAAAATTTACTGAAAATGGTTTTAAACTTCTTGGTGAAGTAAATAAAGAAGTAGAAGAATCTACAAAAGAAGCACTTAAAGGTGAAGAACTTGAGTTTGGTAAAATCTTATCTTCCAGATTTAAAACTACTGCTTTAAATACAGCTAATGTGCATTATGTCTTTGATATTAAAGATAACGCTATTGTGTTTTATACCGATAATGATTTTAGTAACTTCCAAAATAGCTACCATTTTAGCTTTAGTAAAGAAGAATTGATGACAATTTTATTACAGGCAGATAAAATCAAAACGACATTACGTAATTATTCTGCAGAAAGCTTTAAACGTTATAAAGCTGCAAAAGATCAATTAAATAACAGTGTGTTATCAAAAGATCAAAAATACAATGGTCTTTTAAAAGATATTTTAAAATCTCGTAAAAGCGTATTTTCAGGTGAAATGGGTATAACTAGACGTTTAACTACCGTTATGAAATTCTACGTCAAAGTAGCAACTCAAATCACAACTATAACTAAAAAATAGGTTTAATTGTTAAAATATAAATAAGGGTGAAGAAGAAACACCGTTGTTTTATTTATAATTATAAATAAAATATAGAGGGAAGATGTATATGTCATTTCTAAAAGGTCTAATGAAAGAAGCAATTTCTAATGAAGCAGCTTCTTTAAACATCGATGAATTAAATGCAAAATTGAGTTCTTTAAAAGAAACTAAAACTGCACTTGAATCATTTAAAGAAGATACCGTATTGGGTAATCTAGCTATTGAAAACATTGCGCAATCTTTTGGTGTAAAAACTAAAGATGAAGCATGCGGCTATATTGACCAAGAAATTGAAAAAACTGAAAAAAGTATCAAACTTTATAATTCAGTAAATAAATAATTTATCATGATATTATTTGCCTAAGGATCATGTTAATCCTTAGGCATTTATGTTTGTCTATTCGAATAGGAGATTTAAAAATGAGAAACATTAATAGATACGGTTTAGTTTCTAATGAAACCGTAACTGCATACCCAGGAATGAATATTCGTTCCTTTTTAACGAGTCTAGAAGAAACGCGCGCAAATCTACTTCTGACTAAAGAACTAGGAACTTATTCTGCAGAAATCCAACAAGCTATTATCAATATTGAACAATCTATTCTTTATTTAGAACACTATATTGGCCGTAGAGAAAAAGCAGGTATCTTTACAGTAGATATTCCTGAAAACCTATCAGAAACGCATACATTGATTAATAAAACACAAATGACTGATGTAGTGATCAATGTACTTAAAGATAGTCCTGAAGGCCATGAAGTTATTCAATATTATAAATTTGAAAAAACCTATCCTGCTCAAGAATTTAATTTAGCACAACAGTATTTTAATTTACTTTACGGTAACAACTTACCATATCGTGCTTACGAGAACGATGGTAAGGTTATTATTGATATTGTTGTTAAAGGTGAACCTAAAGAACTTTCTTTACCTGATTTACCTTTCTTACGTCAGGACATGATTGATAAGTCAAAACGTAATACTGATCGTAATTATTATTTCTACGATTGTATTACGAATAAATCATTCGATGTAAAAATTAACAAGAAAGCATTTGATATTACCCAAGGAATCGGTAGAACAAGATATACCTTATGTAATGAAGAGATTGTTAATAAACTTAACGAACTTGGAATTGCTTACGCTTGGAGATATGATTGTCCTAATATCTATTTAGTATTAGGTTCTTTTACCGATGATAATTTTGAAGAAGTAAAAACAACTATTGAAAATATTATCAAAGATAATGAGAAAAAAACTAATATAGCTCCAATGTAAATCATTTAAATATAAAACTTATATAAGGCATTATAATGGCAGAAAATGATTTAAATTATAGCGCACCTAACGTCGCTCAAGGTAGCGGTATCGCCGAAGCATTGATCACAGCTGGATTCATTGAAAAAGACGGTACAAATACGCCTAAGATCGAGAACGATGTTGAACAGGCTTATAAAAAAGAGAACGCTATTTTATTTGAAAAAGAACACAAATACGGTAGAGAATACGTTACCTATAACGGTATCTATCATATTGAGTTCCGTGCTGAGCACGCCGATGAAGCTCAAAAATTTATCGATGAAAATGGTGCCATCGGTACAGATCTTATCTACCACACTAAACGTGGTAAAGGCGGTTCAACTTTATTCTCTTTTAATAAAGCAAACAGCCGTGTTAAATACACTCAATTAGGTATCAACTTAACCGAGTTAAGAGCAGCCTATGATGGTTCTAACGATTTAACTGATGTTCTCGATGGAACCAATACAGTAATCCCTCTACCAGATGTTAAATACTTCATGTTTAACACGTTAGAAGATTACGAAGACGAAAAACAAGCAAATGACGATGTATTAGCATTTAACAGTAACCCTGCTAACTTACCTGATTACTATATCGGTACTGTGACATCTGATGATAACGTAGGTTTCTACGTAGACTTATCAGGCAGATTACGTGCTTCTTACGATTCTTTCTTGTTACATCGTGCTACTAAACTTCTTCAAGATCTTAAAGAATACGCTAAACCTGAAGAATACCAAGTTGGTCGTTTACCATCTGGTACAATCATGTTTGTATTGTCAAAAGACCTTACAGATAGATTCAAAGAAAAATTTGGTTCTTACACTGTATTAGCTATTCGTTGGAATGATGTTAAAGCGCCTAAACAAAAAGCAGAAGACATGAATTTCGAAAAAGTTTTAGATATCAAAACTAAAACTCTTTTAGACGCTGAAGACGTGTTCGGTTTCAAAAAAAAGCCGAACAGGGATTAGATAAGTATAAAGAGTCCGTCGTAAAGAAGATGGACTCTAATCCGATTTCTGTAAATGATTTTTTGAAACTAAAAGCACTGTCTCTAAGAGACAGTAAAAACAAAGAACAAGTTATCGTCAAAGAAGACATTAGAGGTGTTAACGGGAATTCTTTACATGACCACTATAGTAAACTATGGACAATGGTTAATGAATACAATATGAACATTATGATGGATAGTACATCTATCAATAATGCATTTAAAGAATTCTATAATTACCCGTTTTCTAAGATAGCAGAAATACTTACAGATGAGATGAGAGAGAACTTAACAAGAGTACTTGGTTTAGGCTTCCCTCCATATACGAAGAGACAAGCTATTTCTGTCTATAACTTGAGAAATCGTTATCCAGTTAAAGAAGAAGAAATCAAAGCAGTTAAAAATATACTTAGCTTGCTTGAAAGCAGATACACATGTAAAACTAACTGTGATAAACTAGAATTAGTTAAAACGATTAATAAGATTCTTTGTGTTTTAAACCAAAAATATTTATGGATGGTGGCTGATAAGGTAATTGAATATTACCGTGCTTTAGACTCAATCATTGATCATAAAGAAATCGACTCAGCTTTAGAATATCTTAACGAATATAAGAAAACCATTTCTAAAGCTGATTTATTAGATATAGACGCACAATTCGTTGATGACGTGACTAATCTAATCCCATTTACCTATCCACACCCTGAAGTTTATTTCGCATTTGTTAATGCATTAAAATTTATTAATTTATATTATGGTCCTATCAAGGGTTCTAAGTTATTCTCTACGGATGTAGTGGGGATAATGAAGAGATATTTACTAAGAGTAGAACAAAGCCCTGGTATTGACTTTTTAAGTAAATTTAGATTATACGAAGATAGTAAAGATAAAACTATGACAGACACAAACCGACGAACTGAAGAATGTGGGTGTACCAAATTTCCTACTTTAAATAAAGAAGAGACTAATGGTAAAACAGAAACTAAACGTTGCTGTAAACCTGTTGATCAAAGTCGCAAAGATAGACTCTTAGCAACAATCAACCATAAGTTAGTCGATCTCGAGGTAGAGAATTTAAAACTTAAAAATAATCTAAAAGACGTAGGTACAAAAACTAAAGAATTGGAAGATAAGGCTAAGATACTGGATAAAGTTGAGCCTATTGAAGATTTTGAAGGGAATGTACTATTCTCTGCTTTTAAAGTAGAGTAACATTTATCGATAATTGTAAATAAGAGAAACAAAAATGGCTATTAAAATTCTTAACGAAAATAACCTTGGTCTTGGTCTTGAGAAAGATTCGAATACGAAAAAACTACAAGTAAAAATTAAAGAAGGCAGTGCTCTCCGTCTTGACGCATTAGGTCTTGACGTTGTAATCCCTCAAGTACAAATTCCAGAAGTACCAGTTGCAATTGCTAAGATCGAAATCGAAGGCAACAACATTAAAGTAACTGATACTAAAGAAAACACCCTTAACGTTGCATTACCTGCACAAACGGTAGATGTTAAATTACAAGGTGCTGAAGTTACTGCTGATAACAAATTAAAATTAACTTTATCAAGCGGTGACATCGTTGAAGCTGACCTTTCTAAATTCGTTGATGCACCTAAAACAGCACAAGAATATTGGACTGAACAAACTGCGTTAACTTCTTTCGCTAAAGATATCGCACAAGCTTTATCAACCAATGCAGAAGCTAAAGCAATTTTATCTAAAGCAATTCTTAAAGAATTGGTTGGTGTTGAAGTACAAGACTTCGAAGATAACAGCGTGGGTTACTTACTTAAAGCTCCTGCTGTGGAAGCGTAATAAATATCTATTGTTTTAAGGTATAGGGTGGGTAAATATCTACCCTATGTCTTATATGTTTATTTATTAACAACAAGGATATTTTTACAGAATGGCAAACAAGAAAATCAAGTTTATCTCGACGGACAATTTAAATGAATCTCATTTCGTTGGGGTAATACCTAAAGGTAAAAGTAAACCTGAATTACAAGTAGCCATTTCTAGAGAAACTCCTAATCTGATAACCGTTAAAGCAGATGGTTTACATGTTGATTATCCTTCATGGGGTGATATAAAAAGTAAACCAACTAACTTTTTAACTTCTGATGGTAACCAATTCTTAACGATGAACCCACCGACGTTTACAAGAACGGTCGGTATGGAATTCACTGGTACAGGGAATAAACGTTTTGCGTTAGAACTTGTCGGTAACGGTGGTTCATGGCAGTTAGTAAGAAACGATGGTGGTAACATCGTGTTTCCTACAAGTGTTAAGAATGAAGATGTAGCGTATAAATCTTACGTAGATGAAACCGCTAAGGTTTCCCCTATTTCTGATAACATTCTTAAGAAAACATCTAGTGGTTTATACGTACCACCGCCAGCGGCTGCCCCTACAGCAAACTCTGATCCTAAAACCTATGCACTAACAAAAGTATTACCTCAAGATCGTTTACTTTTCGGACAAACCGTTATTTCTGATAGAGAAGACGGACGTAGAATGATGTATTTTGTACCTACTATCAAATTAGGTATAATCCATCTGGACTTCACTACTGTAGCAGATATTGGTGGTATCACTGAAATTGCCAAATTACCAGACGATGCTCCAGTACCTACTGGTTTAATAGAAAATCAAACCTCAACAGGTGGTACGGTATGGCTCACGGCTAATAATAGATCAGTTAGGGCGCAAAATATTCGTAAAGGTAATCGTGTTATTATAGATTTAATAGGTTTCTTTAGATAATGGAAACGATATTCTGAGTATCTAGGATATCCTAGATACTCATTATGTCCGTTCACAGTGGCTTTGGTATGTTTAAAACTCAGAGGAAGAAACAATAACATGGCTATTTTAACTTATGAACTACCAGAAACTTATGCCTCCATAAGTAGACCAGTAGCTTTAGATATCATGAAACAGCTCATGGATAATCTTAAAATAGAACAAAAGGTTCCTATTTATTATCCTGGAGCAAATGGTAAAATGACCACTTGGAATGCTAACAATATTAGAGAATCCGATAGTGCTCAATTTACTGCAAGAGAAAAGATTATCATGAATGTAAGAGAGACTCATATTGAAGATGATCTTCTTACATTAGTTCCTAAACAAAATAACCACCCACCTATCTTTATAGATAAGGATAGTAAAATAAAAGTATTCCCAGTTTATTCTCGTGTTAAAGCTATCGTGACGTTAACCTATCGAACACAGGACAGATGGCAAGCAGAATCCTTTAGAGATAACTGGAGAAGAAAGATCGCTGAGAATAGAGAATACATGACGTTTTCAGCAAGATATAAATACCCTATTCCTAAAGTGGTGGTAAATATTTTAAACTTACTTTATTTAACTCGTAGTAAGACCAAAAAAGATTTTAATAAATTCGAAGATTATGTTTATCATTTTGGTAGTAAGAAACTAACCGAATTGACTAATGCTGCCGGTAAGGGTGGTACACTCGCCATGGCAGAAATACAGGAATATATATTTGGTAATTTTACAGACCCGAATCCACCAGAAATCGAAAAGGATGAACTGGGTGCAGTTTGGACAACTCAGTTAGAATTTGAATACCAATATGATAAACCTATCAGTATCACTACCCACTACCCAATCATGATTAATAATCATTTAGTACATGAAGTATTGTATCCGGAAGTTTTATTTGATATTGATAGATTACCAATGATCATGTCTGATATCCGTAACTATTACGATAACATCCAATACGATATGGGTTACATGCAAGCTATGCGTGGACCGATTATTCGTATACCTGCATTTGATGATTGGCCTAACAAATTTACCCATAAAGAAACGACCAAGATGGTTTCAGTTTTGTTAGCGATTGGAAAGGATACACCGAGAGAGCTATTTAATCTTAAGGATATGGGTGAGTATGGGTTACATCCTGCATTACATGATGGGTTTAGTAAAAATCATTTTTATCTAACGAAAGATAGAGAGTTTCCTTTTTACGTTCAGTTATACGTAGATGATGTACCGGCAGGTGATGACAGATTAGAATGTACAACAGATTTAGAACTTGTTGCTACTGCTGATTTGGATATCTATAAAACTTACCACGTTGTTATCTCAGTTTATCGTAACTTAAACTTATTAACACTAGAAGCACGTAAACGTTTCTTAAATTACCCTGCTTTAGTTAATGCATGGTTGGATATCGTACTAGGACATAAACCAAAGAATGGTTATCCTAAAGTAGTAAATGGTAAAGTAATGCCACGTGATTTAGAAAGAGTGTTTGCTGAAAATACGAATTACAAATATTCTGGTGGTGGTAGCTTACACGATCCATATCTAGATAAAGTAAGCCGTACAAGTGTAGGGGGTAATCCTATTTACGGTAGTGGTAAATATGATTTAGATAACTGGCAAAAAGGAAGTTATAACTGGTATAATTTCCCTGTTATTCCTGGTGCAGAAAACGTTGATATATTAGAACTAGGTAGTGCACTTGCTACCGTAGGTATATTTACCGTAACCACGAATAAAAACATTAATGGAGATAAACAATGGCAATAGCACACGCTACAAAATTATTAAAACCAGAAGAACCGGTATTGGTTCGTAAGGAAGTCATATCTCCACCTAGACCAATAGCAGTAGATACTAAGTATGAACCTCGAGCAAACTTACTTACTCACGTAGCTGGTGCTAAGTGGAATGTAATTTATTATAAACAATTAAAAACAAGTGAAGAAGCATCGGAAGCGTTTAACATCAATCGTCCATTGCCTTATCAGCAATATTTAAAGATTGAAAACTTTGAGTTACGTGTATCAACACCTTTAACTGCTTCACCAAATAACGAAGAGTCAGCGCATAATGTAACAGGTACGGCTTTTATCTATCCTTCTATTGTACCAGATCATGGTGATTCTTTCTTAGCTGATGTAGGAGATGGTCGTTCTGCTATTTTTAATATCAGAGAAGTCACTCAAAAGTCTTTCTTAAAAGATACAGTATACGAAATTGAATATGATTTAGTAGATTGGTTATCACATGACCTACAGAAAGCAATAGATGCTAAAGTCGTTAAGACAGGTTATTACGAAAGAAGTTATCTGGACTATGGTGCAAACCCTGTTCTTGAAGAAGAACAACATGGTATCTTTAAAAAGATTAGAACATGGCAGGAACGCATCGCAAGACATTACTTCGATAGTTTCTATAACCATGAGTTTAATACTTTCTTAGTACCTGTACCAGGTAAAGTGATTTACGATCCATTCATTGTTGAGTTTATTCAACGTTTATGGGATACCAATACCATACCTGATTTACAATACCTTAAAGTATATAACCGTGATACTGCAGATAATCGTTTTATTAGAACTATTTGGGATGCTATCGTTAACAACGATCCTTACATGTTAGCTAAATGTAAATCTAAATTTGGTGTAATACCAAGACAGCTTTTCCCAACTGATCATGGTGGGTTAATGGGTGTGAGATTTAGTCGCTTAGATTATATTTTCCATCCTTACGATATCGTCAATCCAGCAACAGGGGTGATTAGTATCTTTGGTCATGAAAATATCAATCTAGGTGAATCGTTTAGTGAGTATTCTACAAATAGAACGTTTAATCTTGCTATTAAGAAATTACCTGGTTTAGGTTTCGTACACCATACACTAAAAGAAAACTTACCGATACCAGATGCGAAGAAAATGGGTAGCTTTGATACTTACGTGTTATCTCCTGCTTTTTATCAAAATACAAAATCAGAAATGTCTAAAGTTGAATTACTATTAACTGCAGCATTTAAAGAAGAACACGTGAATGCTAAGGAATTATTACCTATTTTAGAAGATGTGATTAACTGGGGTGAAATGGAGCGTTTCTATTATATTCCGTTATTAACTGCTTTATCTAGATCAGCTCTTGGAGATTTAACACAATGACCTTTGCTAAAAGAATGTTCGCTACACAATTGTACCACAATGATACAACTAACCGTGTGATACAACCCGTGACTGTAGAACAACAAATGATTTATACTCCTACTTATAGTCAACATCAGTTGCAACATGAGTATAATTTAAAACATCAGCGTCAAATGCCTACCTTTGAAGAACTTAAAAAGAAAATCTGGGATTGGCAGTGGATGATTACTACAAGAACAAAATGGACTTATAGCGAATTTGATTTTGAGCATAAAGGTATCACTATTACGGGTGATTTAGAACAAGATACAAGAGCGATGGAATCTTGGACGAATACAACGAGAACTCTAGCAGAATTGGTAGAGTTCTACGACCAAGGTAAAGAGTTCATTTTAAGAGATCCTAAAAACGCCGAAGATATTTTTAATATCATTAAAGAATACACCGAATACGTTGCTTATAGTTTTGATAACAGAATCCATCTTTTAAACAACAACGTTAAAGAGAATGAAGCTGTTAGAAACGTGATTAATGACGTGATTAAAATGCAAAACTTAGCCAATCGATTATTCCCATTAGTTATTCAGAATACCGAAACAGCAGCGCCTACAAAAGGATTACTTGGGTATATTGCTAGACGTAACGGACATGATGGACTTAATCGTATCAAGTTTGATATTCTTGGCAAATACGGTATCTCTCAAGAACAATTCCATAACGTTGAAAATACGGATGAAACGACTGGATTATTTAATGCAGTTGATATTAGACAAACATTTGACCCAGGTACGCTTAAACAGCTTAAAGGAGTAATTTAATGGCTGGTAGAAAAACATTACACGATACCGTTGTTAAGAACTTCGTTACCGAATGTATGAAGAAGATTCGTCCAGTACATTGGAACTATAGTTTAGTCATCAATACGGAAAAAGGTATCGTTAATATTTTTAGGGTAATCTCCATTCACAAATATGGAAACTTTGTTACTAACTATACTGATGAAATTACGTTAGAGTGTATGTGTAATACTAAGGATTTCTTTGATAAGATCGTACCGAGCGCCAACGATTTACAATGCACGTTAATTGCTACGCAATATAGTGAAACAGGTAACTTTGAAATCGACAATAGTACGCCTAAGATTCGGAAGTATCGTGGACTATTAACAGATATCCCTGAACGAGGTATTACTGAAAGTACTGGACAAGGTAAAGAAATCCCTAACCCAGATTTAACTTACACGACATTTAGTATTCAGCTTATCGATGCCGATGTGCTGAATCTAAAGATGGCTACTTTTGCCTGTATGTTTAATAAGACTAATCCGTTTGAAGCATTATGTATGGCATTAGATGGTGTAGGAAGTGATTATGGCATAGCGGGTATCAATAGACCGGTAGATCCGGATGTAAGTACATTACGTATGATGCTTGTTCCTAGAGGGACGTTAATCAAAGATATTGCGCATTACATTCAAAAAAACTACGGTATCTATAACCTCGGTATTGGTCTTTATGTTCACATGATCGATGAAGAGTATTATTGGTGTCTTTATCCTATCTTTAATAACAAACGTTATCAAAAAGAAAAAGATAAACTGACGATTACTGTAGTGGATCAAAACTACAACAATATGGAAAACGGTAATCAGAAACGAACTTATTTTGTTGATGATAAAAACGTAAACATTTATGTGAATGCAGAAGTCGATCTTAAAAAGGATAGATACGGTGAGTTAAACAATAGTACTGGTGTTCAATATATGAACTTAAAAGAACTTGTTGACAAAACACGTACTGAAGTAGCCCCTAACCAAATCTATAAAGACGGTGGTCCGTCATTATCGTCTGTTGAGTTTGTGGGTCGTGTGGATGGTATAAATAACTTAAAACAAGAATACCGTCAAACGATGAATACCGCTAACCTTTCTTCTGAAGTGGTAGGTAACCAAGGTAACTATATGAACTTAACATGGCGTTATGCCGATCCTGATTTGATTAAACCAGGTATGCCAGTTAAGATTCGTTATATCGGTACAGATAACATCAAGACGTTGTACGGTACGCTTCACGAATACCATGCAGCATATGCATTACCCCAAGCCAGTCCATTAGAGACAGCGATGGTGTGTAATGTCGCGATGAATATCTACGTGACTGAAGATGAACCTTCATGATTGAACATATATCCTACACCTTATAGGTGTAGGATATATGACGTACTTTAGAAATCGTCTGCTCCAGCACCCATCCATGCTGATGCATCTACACTAATACCAGTATTATCTCTTAATTCAGATTTACCGCTATCTTTCGTTTCTAAGTCAGGACGTAATCCACCAAACTTACTAAACGGAATAAAGAATGAACAATCCTTTTCAGGTGTGCCTTGGCTACTTCTGTCTTTACCTCGAGCAAATGCCATCCAAGCGTTCTTCTCAGCATCGTGTTCGATATTACACACGATTTCCATATCCACTTCCATGTCAATGCTTCTACATTCACTCCAATAACGTTTACCAGCGATTTGTTTAACAAAGTCTGTACTACCTTGTCTTAACAACATGGCTGCGTCTGTTGCTACCTGATGCGGTGTTAATAACGTAATGCGTCTAGGGTTACAATAGTTACGCATGACTTTGAATAATTGTCTTATCCAGAATGCTCTATTTTCATCACCTAAACCATCACCATTAATCATCGCCAAATAGTCAACTGCGGCTAATTGGATTTCAAAACCTTGAGCTTCTAAATCCATAAACTTAGAAAGGATTTCACGATATGAAGTATTAGTTGGGTCAATGTGGTAAAACTTAAAAGTATACCCACGTTCCTTTACATGGTCAATAAACCATTTAGCCATGTAAGCTGGGTCCATCTCTAAGATATTACATTGTGCATTGTTTTCATATTCCCACCAGTATTTAAACCAAATCCGCATATTGAGCGGAATATCATTTTCAGTTGAAATATGAAGAATACAAGGTTTCTTCGTGGGATCAAATAAGTAAGGTTTATTAAACATCATCGAATGTAATGTTAAACAACTCGTTACTAATGATTTACCATTAGAAGGCCTTGCTCCAATTACATACATGTTGCCTCGACGTAACCCATCTACATCACCACACATTCTATTAAATCTTTGCCAGCCTGTTTTAATGACACTATTCACATCCAAGTCTTCTTGAACATTCATAAAGTGTTTAGCTAACTCTTCTTCTGATTCCGTATCACCCATACCGTTTAATGCTGGATCATCGTTGGCATTTGTTTCACTATCAATGAATCTTTCCATCGTGGCTGAAACAAGTTTAGCCATATCAGAAACTTTAAACGCTGGTGCACCAGCATAAATCGTTTTACTCGCTAACTTTTTCATTTCATTTAAAAAGTCTTTTTGAGTAAAATATTTATTTAATTCTTTCTGAAGTAAATCAACTTTTAATAAAACTTTCTCAGGAGTCATTTCTCCTTCTAGTAAACTAGTAATATCATCCCGTAATTCAGGATCTTTCTTAATACTTAATTTAACTTTACTTAATAAGAAATCTTTATCGTATTGTTCTTCACCATTGCGTAAAGCCATCGACTGAGCAATGTCTCTTAACGCGATTAGGTTTTCTCTATCATCATCTGTGGCTGTTACACCCTCTGGAGCAGGTAAACTATTGATGATATTTAAGACTATTTCTTTACTATTTTTTCCACTTTCCGGAATTAACGATTCCCAGAATAATAATGCGATTGATTGTACTAATAAAATACGCGGGTCCATTGACAAAAACTCCAATAATATATGTGCATGTTATGTTTAAATATTGATTTCAGAATTTCTCAATATAAGGGGATAACTTTATGTCTGAACTTAGTGTAGCAGATGTGTACGTGGTTAATCTACCTCACACTCTTGCTCAATTAATTGAACAATACCCTGATACATTTAATTTAGAAACCTTAACTGACTTATCAGTTTTGTCTACTAAGTTAAATTTAGAAGATATTTTTCAATATGTATATGAACAAACCATAGATGATAAATTTAATGATTTTATCGTAACATCTGGTTTAAAGAACATCTTGCAAAAACAAGATAACATAACTTGGTTAAGTCAAGTTAAAACTCAGTATGATTCCTATCTCCGTAAACGAGAAGATATGAAAAAAATTAATGAAGATGATTTAACAAGAACCTTTGGTGTATTGGAATCTTACCATTTACATGATAAGATCAATAAGCCAGATGTTAAATGCGTTTTCTTTAAACGTAATACTGAAGAAACCCAAACAGATCTATTAACTTATAAACAAGAACTACTTAACGTATTTTACGACATGTTCGGTTTCGAAGTTATTAGAAATCACCCGGTTACAAAATACATTTTAAAATTAGGTAGCATTAGATAAATGTTACCATTTATTATGCTTTTTGTAATGTAGTATGTAAATATTTAATATTTAGCAATATTTACATTCTACTTTTTTAAAAATAGTAAAATAGTAAATTAACAAAAACATTTTAATTAAAAGCACGTTTATTTGAAATATAATAAATGTTTACGTAAACAAATATAAATAATTTTAAAGGAAACAGCATAAATGGCTAAGTTTAAAAAACACGTTGATGCAATGACGGCTGCTATCGAGTCTATCGCGAGTGATTTAGAAGTATCACGTAACGATGCATCTACTGCTCACTTATACGGCAAAAACGAATTAAACGGTTTTATCTCTGTTGAATCAGAATCTTTAAATTCTGTTCAAATGGAAAACTATCGTGCAGGCATGGAAGAAATCAGCAATCACTTAGAAGGCATCTTCGCAGCGCACAATTTAAATGGTATTGAAGGTGGCATTCCAGCTCACTCTTTAGAAGCAGCACAAATCCTTTTAGGTGCTTCAGGTGACTTAGCTGGCTATAACCGTCAACAAATGAACGCGACTTTAGAAAAAGGTGTTCCAGTACACTCATTCGAAAGCTATGCATTCGGCCCATACGGTGATGTATCTATCTCTACAAGCAACCAAGTAGCTGTAGAATCTTTCGATGAAAAAGTATTAGATAAATATCTAAACTACTCAATCATCTTTAACGTATTGGCATCACGCCAAGATGAATTCTCTGCATTGTTCTTCAAACCGTTAACAATCACTCCTGACGAAGTTGGTTACATTGTTAACATCCGTATGGAACAAGTGTGGAATGGTATTGAACATTTACCAAACGGTCAAGCTAAAGATATCGTTAAACGTAACCTTATCGATGCGTTAACCCACCCAGAAGTTTTAGAAACTAACTCAACTGAAATCATCCCATTCGTACAAGAAGGTGGTGCTAAAGTTGGTGGTATTGACCCAATCAAAAACGTAGAACACTTCTTAGATGATGCTTCTACAGCAGTACGTACTTTACGTAACTTAGACGGTATCGATGTATTATCTGCACCGTTAAAAACTAACATGGAACACAACCTTTTAGGTTTATCTTCTCACCCATCATTAATCGCTAACGGTTTAATGAACGAGAAAGATTCTTTAGATAGCCGTGTTGCATTAGAAAACATTTACTTAGAAGTAGATGGTAAATTTGTTAAATTTAACACACACTTACTACGTACCTCAGCATTCTACCGTGCTATCGAAGGTAACATGCGTGAAATCGCATTAACATTCGACAACGGTTCATTCTTATTATCAGCTGATCGTTTAGCGATGGATGGTACTGTAGTTCCTGTGTTCAAACAGTTAGAAGATGCTGGTTACGCAGTTCGTTTACGCGTACGTGGTTTCGGTAAAGGTACCGTTGAATACGGTAACGTTGAAATCGTTGCAGCTCCAGTAGAAATCTCTACCGTTTACAAAGATGGCGTAGAAGTATCTTTAGAAGATCCTGCTCTTAAAGCTATCATCGGTGGTTTAGACTTAGGTAAACCATCAAGCAAAGTTAAATTTGCTGGTTTCGATTTAGAAGCTCGTCGTACTAACTACGACTTACGTTCACGCGGTCTATTATTAGATTCAACTGAATACCGTGAACAATTCGTTGTTCCACTACGTAGTCCTATTTCTATCCAAAAACCAATCGTAGATGCTCACAAAGAACATCCAGATGTTAAAGCATTAGTTAACGCTACTCGTATCCAAGCGAACAACGACGCGGTTACTACTGTTCTTAACCACGCTGCGTTAATGGAAGAATTAGTTGCTAAATACAACTTCGTAGACCAAACTTCACGTGATTCATTCCCAGGTATCGGTCGTTACTTCTTAACTCCGTGCTTCTTACGTGAAAAACTTCACTTACCTACTTTAGTAAACAGTACTTCATCTGAAAACCGTCTTAAAGACATCCAAGGTGGTATTACTACTAAACTTAACGAAATGGTTGGTCGTATCTTACAAGAAACTAACTATATCCCAGTAGTTGAACAAATGACTGGCGGTAACGTAGGTAAAATCAAAGTTGCTATCGGTACTGACTACCGTTTACCACAATACTTGAATATCCAAGGTGATACTCGTTTATTCGGTGGTAAAATGGAATATGAAATTGCTTCTACTCCGAACAAATTGATGCGTAACAAAATCGTGCTTACTTTAACTCGTGTAAACAGCGATGAAGGTCCAGATCCGTTCTCTTACGGTACATTCATTTGGACTCCAGAGTTAATGGTTTCTACCCAATTATCTCGTGGTGCTCAAACCTTCAACCAACACTTAGTACACCCACGTTACATGCACGTTGTTAACATTCCAATCATTGCGGTGGTGGATATCACTGGTATCGAAGAAGTGACTGGCGAAGCTACTGTATTACCAGTAGTAACTCGTACAGCTGACGAAGTGAAAGAATTTGGTAACAAATTAGAAAACACTACCGTATTACCGGAAGAAACAGCGGCTGAGAAAAAAGCACGTGAAGAGCGTAACAAACGTAACGCTATCAATGGTAAACCAGTACAACCTTAATCGGTGAAGTAAACTAAATATCTAGACTTAGATTATATATTTAAGTTGTAGTTGATTATATTGAAAAAGTAACGTGAAAGAGTCGCGTAACCGTTTATGAAAACATAAACCGATAGAAAGACTATAATAGAGATGTGTAATAGAGGAAAGGATTTTAGTTTATAAAATCATTAGGTAGAAATACTGAAATATATCCCACACCCATATGGGTGTGGGATATATGTTTGACATGTTTTAAAAACATTATACAAGGAATGCATAAAAGTTATAAACTTATATAATCTAAGTGATAAAAGCATAGGGCCTTTATTACTGATACACAACAGGAAGCTTGTGATTATATAAGGAGAATATTCATGGAAGATGACTACATGCATCAATTCATGAATAAATACACATTGGGTAGATTCCTGAAGCGATTTTACCCATCCTTGTACGGTGAATTTGAAACCGTCGAGACAGTGTATGAGGAAGAAATCCGTAAAGGTAAAGGTCGTGAAAAATTGATCTTCATTACGGATAATTTCCTACATAGAGTTTCCAATCGGATTGGCGATAAGTTATTTAACGCCATCCAGGATTGGAAATACAACTTTATTTTGAGATAGCGCTCAAATAAAGTTTGTTAACCAATTAGTTAACATTAAATATAAGAGTAGTCTTAAGACTACTCTTATAAATCTGTTTAATAAAATTATTTTTTTATAATTTATAAAAAACTTCATCAGTATTCGCGAATTCACAGAAATCTTTAATAATCATTTCCTCCACATTCTTATTTAATTTAGCTGGCGTATAACCGTAATTCGAAGATTTAAGCTTATCTTTGAATTTAACAAAGTTAATAATCGTTTTACTCATGTCTCTACTACTATTACGTTTTACACTAAACTTAAGTATTTTCTGAGCACTTGTACCTATGCTGAATATAACTTCATTACTATATCGATTACAGAGTACTTTATCGACATTATAACGGATACAGAACTCAGTCGTGTTATCATCTTCATTTTGCTCAACACTAAGATTAATATCATTGATGCCAAAGTTAAAATTAAAGATACTATAAATGAGTAATTTAAGGTTTTCCGCTATTTCAATACGTGTTAGTTTTTTATTATAAAAAGGATCTTTGCTTGAAGGTATTTCAGCAATGCTTTTAAATCCTTTTAAAGGAGTCGTTGCGTTATCTTTAAAATTAGTTTTAAATGCAAATAAACTAACTTCTAATATACCAACCTTTTTAGTGCTACCAATCAATGTATTGATTTCGAAACCGATGGAATAATTACGATTAAAAAGAACAGGGATATATTTATCCCCTTTACGATATAACCCTAACGTGATACCTTCACTAGTAATATCATCTATACTGTTAAAGACGTCGTAATAATCATTATCGATATCGACAACAGTATAATCATCTAGGTTAACTTCTTTATCTAGAGGTTTTTCATAAAGACGGTATTCAACGGTACCTTCATTTTCAATAATGACTAAAAATTTATCAGGTGATTCCTGTAGACTTTCTATACCGTTTTCTACTTTTATTGGATCTACGATAACTTCACACAGACTAACTGATACATAGTGCGTACCTGATTCTAGTTTTTCAACCAATGCATATCTGAGATCGTGTCCAATTTGAGTTTCACTATTTACACGATCTTTAAAATGATGTTTACACAAGTAAACAGGTGATAGATCTGTGATTTCCGGATTAATTGTCATTTCATTCCCCTATTGAAATAATTAATAGACTATTTAATATAGTAGAATACTTTATATATACTTATAACGTAAAGTTATAATAATTTAAAAAGTTAGAAAATAAATTATAAATGAATTTTTATTTACTATAAGTATTTTAGTGTTATTGATTATAGGAGAACTAAAATGAAAATAACAGCTACTAACAGTTTACTACATTTAGATTTACTTAAGCTACGTCAATTTAACGATATTGGCGTGACCAAGTATAAGAAAACATACCCTGATAACGAAGTTTATCGTATCTTTGTTAAAACACATTCAGTAGGTAAAGACAGAATAATTCCCCTGTATTTTGACTTTACCGATATGATGATTCGTAAATGTCAAAAAGAATTAGAAATTTTAGAATGCCAGTTTAATAGCGAACATTTTAAGTCAGCGATCATAGAGTATCTTAACTTCGATTATAAATTTAATGATTGGTATAGTATCGAATGTGCTGACGTCGATAAATATAAAGCATTTTATAAAACACTAGAAGATTTAAGTGGTGTATTATTACCTACCTTAAAACTAATGCCTAGTGATGATTTTAAAGTGACTATTCCAGATAACACTTTATACTCTTTCCATTTAAATACTAAGGATGTTTCTCAAACAGTAGAACCTGTATCTATCTTAGAAGGATTCTACTTTATTAATAAAGTATTTAAAGTAGAAGAATTCACTGCGTATAACGTACTAGAAACATTATTTAAGACGAATAATTTCTCACTTAATATTCAACCTGGCTACGCTGGTTTAATTGCGTTAGAGACCTTCTCTGACCCTTCTTCTCGTATCAGAATTAAAACATTAGAAATGAGAAGACATGGTGAAATCAAAGTACGCGATAATACCATTAAACCTTTCATTACTTTAACTAATAAAACCAGTTATAATAATGAAATCGTAATAGATTGTGAATCAGAATACGGTAGTAAAGTTAAAGAACTTATTATTAACTGGTTACTAAATATAAGTGTTAAATTAAAACATGCTAGTAGTCTTGACTTATATAAGTTATTTGAAAACTTAAATAGATTTTTAGCTGATTTATCATATATCGATGATCCTGAAAGTGATTATTTCGAAACTATGGTAAACTTCATCAGTGATGTAAATAATGTTGCAAAACTATTTGTAGTAGAAGAGAACAATCATTCTTATAATGCAGGTGGTATAGAGATTGGATTACCTATTGAAGAACTTAAAGCTAAGTTGCAATCTGAAGGTATCCCTGCTGATAACATTGAAGTGATACCAGGTGTACTACTTTCAGGTCATCGTGAATTACATGGTAATATTTTCTTAAATCTCGATACAGGCAAATATGGTTTCTTTGCATTAAGTCACGATCTATTATTACCTGATGTAATGGATTCGGTATTTAACACGGCTGAAAACGGTGAACGTGTGGCTAAAGATCTATTCAACTGTATTAGAATGTTAAATGTTAAAAAGTATTTAACAGTATTAGTAAATGAACCAGAAGTTAAGAAGATTACTATAAGAAATAAACAAGGTAAGGTTCTTGATTTTGGTGTAACAAGTACCACTGATATGGATGAAGATTTAAACGTTAATCAAAGAACGATTAAAGCCGTATTCTTTGATGATTTAAGTTGTGAATACAGTATGGATAAGAAAAACTATATAACGGTAAATAACTTAAAACCTATACCGTTTAGAGTATTTATTGAACAAGGTTTCGAACTTAACGAATAATACGTTTATATCCTTAGGTTATATAACCTAAGGATATATGTTTAATGCATCAGATTTATAAACTTATATAACCTATATGAATAAGGAATAATGATGTTTAATTATTCGACATATATCCCTGCCCATTAAGGCAGGGATATATGCACTTCCGTAAAGAAGTAAAACTAAGGGGTTATCAGGGTCGAATAAGCGACCCTGATAATATAACAACAATCTTTGTTAAATAAGGAGGCGTTTATGCGCGTTATATTTAATCAATACTTCGACCCATTATTTGTGGTTCGTGAAAACGAATTTCAAAGAATGTTGCGTCAAGGAATGGTTAATGATGATCAAGTACTGATCAACTAACCATATCATTGATAAGGGGTGTAAAATAATACATATTACATCCCAATTAAAATAGTCGTTTAAATAACGACTATAAAATAATGAAAGGGGTTATTAAGATAACCCCTTAATTCAAATCGATAAACCCTAAGGAGGGTAATATGTTAAAGTTAGAGAATTTCAAAAACAACGAAGTGGCTAAAGCGTTAGAAACTTTAGCTATCACATTTAATTACAAAGCCACCATCGTAGCTTTACCACATGATTTATATCATGTAGTTCATGGAGAGCAGGAGTTCTCTATTCGTGGACTAGAGAATTTAATCCGTGAAATTGTTGTAGCCCCTTGGGATAAAAGTCATGCATCTCATGATGAGACTGCTGGCCGTTGGGAACGTAACGACTATGGTGTCGAAGTGTGGAAGTGGGATTATCGTGATCCAGCCCGTGAGCGCGCTATACGCCGTTTTATTAACGATCCTAATCAAGTCCGTAAAACAAAATATGGTTATGCAATCAAGAACTATAAAGACCAATGGATTGAGTATAGTCCAAAACATGCGGTAGAGTACTTAAAAACGCTTAGTCGTTACCAGTTAGCTCGTTGGTGGGGTGAAGAACAATTACCTGAAGAATTATTAGTGATTATTACCAAATATACGAATTCATTTGCAGAACGGACAGTAAACTTACCACAGTTCTGGGCAGGTCGTCTTGGTCTATAATGGCTTAACACTGTATTACATTCCTGGGTATGAATAGAAACTACTTAACCTTAGTAAAACATAGTCCCATACCGTTTAGGTATGGGACTTATGTGATTCATTGATATTTTTTTTTACAAAAGACGATACGCACTAACCACATCAACGATATTAGTAAAATCTTTAACGATTTTTTCTTCAATATCTCGATTAAGTTTAGCTGGATTATAGCCATATTTATTAACTACTAATTTATCACGTAAAGCTTCAAAGTTTTTGATCATATCTAAAAACGGTTTTTTATCTCTTCTATCAACACTAAAAGAAATTTTCTTATAACCAGTGTTGTTAATAGCAATCTTACCACTTCCTAGATTTACTTTTTCCAATGTTTCTTCGACATTATAACCAATATAGAAAGAAACGTAATTTGATTTACCATCTACTTCTGTTCCGATAGTGATATAAGATACTTCGGTATACGTATTAAATAATCCATAGATTAAAAGCAAAATACCTTTAGTCACTTCATCTGCTAGTGTTTGGGAAAATGCTGCTGCATTCACGACTCCTGTATATGCATCCGACATTGTACAAAAACC
>QWCZ01000894.1_pt1 | contig 24548 bp, 18 predicted proteins | sample 1972651 | NCBI WGS metagenome assembly QWCZ01 (sample SAMN09866695, study PRJNA288562) | Human oral metagenome isolate pre1_saliva, whole genome shotgun sequencing... | isolation source: mouth | host: Homo sapiens | place: USA: California
TATATATTAGGAGTCAACGATGAAACGTAGTTCAGTAGGCATACAAAAAGAACCTACCATCATGATTATACCTATGATTGATATCGTTTTCTTCTTGCTTGTATTTTTCATGATGAGTACGTTGTACATGAATACAGAAGAGCAAATTCCGCTCAACTTACCGAAGGCTTCTTCGTCTTCCGCTAAGACGATTGAGCCAATCACAATTTCATTAACGGCGACACATAAGATGTATTTGAATGACCGTGAAATTGTACCAGATCAATTGGGTTCTGAAATTCAAGGTATTGTTGCAAAGGAACCACAACAGGCATTTATTGTACGTGCCTCTGAGGATATTGCGTATAAGGACGTTATCAATATTTTAGATAATCTTAAAATGAGTGGTGCTCGGTTTGTTAGCGTAGCTACAGAACGGAAGTGATTCTATGATAAATAAACGATATGGAATCCCTTTCGTAGCTGCACTGGTATTAAACCTTGCCTATTGGGGTGTTGTAGGAAATTGGTTCGGCCATTTGAAGCCGCCGGAGACCCCGAAAAAGGACTTGGTTATCAACCTAGACATGGGGCAACAAGAACCTCCTGAAGAGAAGAAGGAACCCGAGAAACTAAAGATTCAACCTGATGACAAGCCTGTTGCTGGCGGAGGTAAGGCCGGCAGTGTGTTACCTGATTTATCGGGAAAACCTACAGAGGGATTAAAAAATCTAAACCCTTACTTAGGTGGCAATGAAACTGCACCGGTAAACCTAAATGGCAATACTAATGATCCTGTAGGTAATTCAGGTAGTAGTAATGTGCCAGGTCTTAATAATGGACCAACTGGTAATAACGGAAATTCTACTGAGGGCCCTGGCTCTAATGATGGGCCACCTGGGCCAGGTGTAGAGAATAGCCCTGGTGGCTCCTATGATAGCTCCGGTTATATTGGCCGTGTCAATGCGAATAAAGTAATGCCTCAACAAGCGGTGCGCCGAGGGCTTAGTGGTACAGTTTCCTTTAATGTTACCTTTGATAACGAAGGTAATTTTTCTGGTGCTGATATGATTAGCAGTAGTGGTTCTAGCATTCTTGATAACGCTGCTGCGAGCCTCGTAGCAGGTTCTGGTGGTATAGAAAATACAACAGGTGGACCAGTTACGATTACGATTAATGTAGATTATGGTTATAACTAATCTCCAGATCCATAGTGTATGAATTATGTATGTGTGTGTAGGCATAATTCTTGAGAGTACATAAGTGGCATATATAGAGGTTAGGGTTATTATATTTTATTGTGTGTGGAGGGAATATGAAAAGTCGTCGTCTTTTATCTGCAGCGATTGTTGCAACATTAGTACTTGGTACGTATCAAGCATATGCGTATGATGAGAACTTTAAGGGATATGAGGTTCATAACATTAGTGTTAAAGCTGATGCGGCAAAGGATGAGTATGGCAATACCATTACGGAACAATCCTATTATCGTACGGGTGGTGACGTAAAGGTTATCACTCGTGAAGAGATTGAAAAGCGTCATTATCGCGATGTAACAGAAGCAATCAAACGCGTACCAGGCGTTACATTCCAAAATCCTGGTTATCGTGGTGGTGAATATGGCTACCAATTCTACAACAATGGGGTATCCATCAATGGGGATTCCCGCGTTGTTATCTTGGTTGACGGTCGTCGCGTAGATAATATTGCATCTGGTCGTTTAGGTGATAGCTCTGAAAGAGGTTCTAAATCTACAGGTGTAAATATCGATGAAGTTACTAATATGGATGCAGTTGATAAAATCGAAGTTATCAAAGGCCCTGGTGCTTCTCAATACGGTTCTGATGCTACAGGTGGTGTCATCAATATCATTACACGTCGGGGTAAAGGCGATTTCAGCGGCTCCGTTGATTTAGCAACTGGTAGCTGGAATAAACATAGTTACAACTTGACGGTACAAGGTGCGGCAGGCAAAAATGCGTCCACTGGTTATTTTGTAACTGCTACGCGTACTATGTCTCAAGATACCAAGTATAAAGATGGCGATACTGGTGAAGTAGCAACTCTTACAGGCTCTAAATGGCGAGAAGAAGGCTTCAATGCTCGTATTGACCATGAGTTCAATAAGAAACAAAGTTTACAGTTCTCCATGAACTATAAAAAAGGTCATGATGGATATCCAATTTCTACACCGAGTCGTAAGTACTGGAATGCCGATGATTGGCGCCGTATCATTTTCAATGCTGAAGTTGGTCAATACGATGCTAACTACAAATTGAAAACAGATGCTAAATATGTAGATCCAGATGAAAATCCTCAAGGTTATGCACCAAACTTATATGGTGACTCTAGAAACCCTGGTTATCATAACTTATATGCGTTAGATGGTAATTATGGTTCCTATAGTAAGTTCAAAAACCTCGACACTGATTTAAAATATACCTTTGATCGTCAAGGACAAATGGAAAGCTTTGTTAGATTGTATCGCTTAACCCATCGCTATGAAGGTCGCGATACGTATACATGGTCTAAACTTGGTACTGATGCGGCCCGTGCTGCTTATGCGGCTGCATTCCCTAATGGTGCTACGGTTGAGCAATTCAATACTTGGGTAGATGCAAATCTAGCACCATTCCCAGATCGCCGTGATGCATTGCGTCAATGGATCTCTGAGACTGGCGGTATGGCAGGTAGCCCAAATAGCTGGTATAAAGAGTCTAAAAATGGTATTGAACTGCAATGGACTCGTCAGCTTGATAAACATGATATCATCGCTAACATCGACTACAGCCGTTCTAACTTGAACTCCCGTTTTAAAAAACGTAATGGTCAAGTAGTATCTTCTGATATTCGTCGTAATACGCTATATGCGTACTTACAAGATAAAATCTATATTGGCAATAATGTAGAATTGACGCCAGCGTTGCGTTATGTTCGTTATAGCAGCATTGAAGGTAGTGGCAGTGGCGATTCCCAAGGTAAAGGTAGTGTAAGCACCTTAACACCTAGCTTGCATGGTCAATTTAAGTTCAACAAAAAGACTAGTATGTACGCTGGTTGGACTCGCATCTTGAGACCACTTAAAACGGGTGACTATAATGCGGTTGATGGCGTGTTCAACACACCATTAGATGACGAAAAAGGTGATGCTTTCACATGGGGTGTACAACATACATTCGGCAAAAATAATAATACCACTGTTGCCGTTCACTATGATTACACACGCATGAAAAATGCTATCGCTACCTTGCCAATTTGGAACGCTACATCTGGGGAGTTTGAAAACACAGCAGTTAATGCGAAAGAAAATAAACAATCCTTCAATATTACAGTGGACCACAAGTTGAATAAACACGTAACAATGAGTGCGTCCTACTCTCATATGAAAGATAAATGGATGTCTAAAGGTGGTTGGGTTCTTGATCCAAAATGGGGCTATAGCAATAGCGATGATATCAATGTGGCCATTAACAGCTTGCGTCCACAAAACCACTATGCATTGAATATTTCCTATGATAACAAACGCCTATACTCTGGCTTGTTAATTAACTGGTACACTGGCAATAGCGATTATGCATTTACTCATAGACGTTTCTTAATTGTGGATTGGAACCTCAACTATGATGTAACAAAAGATTTAACTGCGTACATTGTAGTGAACAATGTTCTTAACCGCGCATATGAAACAAGCTATAGTGCTTATAATGGTCGTGGTAGTGCGGCTATGCCAGCACGTTCCTTCATGATTGGGGCGAAATATAAATTCTAATGATTAGATTTAGCGCATTAATACTATGTCTATTACTATGCGTAGGCTGTGGTCCTCAGCAGGTGACTGTTGAGGACCATCAGTCTACACCGACGCATATCGAACTACAGCCGCCTGTAACAATCAAGTCCTATGTGCGCCGAGGGGAACCTTTTGAAAGTACATATACGGCAGTACCAGAGCGCGTTGTGGCGATGTGGCAAAATTCCATTGAAACTATCATTGCTCTTGGAGAAGGCGATCGTATTGTAGCGGGTATGGGAATTCCAAATCGTAAATACGTGCGATCAGAATACCGTGAAGCGTATGACAAAATTCCCTATAAGGATATGAAATATGCTAATTTAGAAAGCGTATTGATGATGAAGCCCGATTTACTAGTTGGTTGGCGATCTACTTTCACCAATAAAGGATTACGAACCCCTGCGTTCTGGCAGGCACGAAATGCAAATGTGTATATTGCAGAATCCTCTCTAGGGGCACAATCTGCATTGACCATGGATATGGAGTACCAATATATTCGTGATTTAGGGCGTATCTTTAACCGCAACATGGAGGCAGAAAAGCTGATTCACGATATGGAGCAATCTGTAGCACATACAGTAGCTCAAACGGCTCATGAAAAGGCACCAAAAGCATTGTTTGTCGAGGTTGAAGGTAAGCAGTTCCGCTTGTATGGACATAAGACATTAGCTGGTAATATAGGGGATTCCTTGCATGCCAATGTAATTGATACAGATACGCCATCTATTAGTATGGAGGATGTGGTGGAAGAAAATCCTGACGTTATATTCTTGATTGTATCTGATGGTGAATATAGCCAAGCGGATACGATTATGAACTATGTTTTGACACATCCTGGCCTACAAAGAGTAAATGCATTGCGTAATAAGCGAGTTTATTTCTTGCCACTCCTTGCCGTCTATAGTCCTGGTATTCGATTATCCGATGGCATCGATATCGTATCACATGGGTTATATCCAGATCTTTACCCTCAAGGGGTACCCGATTTAATTCATTAATAAAGGAGCAGTATGCTAAAACGTGTTGGATATACTGCTGGCGGATTTGTCCTCATAGGGGTGCTAGCATTAGCCATACTATGGGGACTTTCTGTTGGTACAGTACAGTTTTCACTTTCTCATATTTTTAATATTGTAATGGATCAATTTTCGAGCCCATTGGCTATCGATGATCCTATGAATGGTCCAGAACAGACGATTATATGGCTATTACGTATGCCGCGTCTATTGATGGCTGCCATTATTGGTGCAGGCCTTGCTGTGTCGGGCGTTATCATGCAAGCCATCGTTAAGAACCCCTTAGCAGACCCATATATTTTGGGGATTTCTTCTGGTGCATCCCTTGGTGCTACTGTAGCCATTCTATTTGGTGTTGGCGTTATGTTTGGGGAAAACTTCGTCGGTGTTATGGCCTTTATTGGGGCCATGGCGATTTCCTTCGGTGTATTATTTATCTCCAACCTGGGGGGCCGACCTAATTCTGTAAAATTAATCTTAGGTGGCTTAGCATTAAGTGCCGTATGTAGTTCTTTCTCTAGCTTTGTAGTGTACTTAGCAGATGATAAGGAAGGCATCCAAACTATTACCTATTGGTTGATGGGGAGCTTTGCAGGTGCTAAATGGGACATGTTGCCTATCATTGCTATCGTTGTTCTTGTGAGCATTCTATTCTTCTGGTCTCAAAGTAGAATTTTGAACATGATGCTCCTCGGTGATGAGGTAGCTATTACCTTAGGTCGAGATTTGCATAGATATCGCCAAGTGTATTTGATTATTAGCTCTCTTATCATCGGTTTTGTAGTGTACGCAGCGGGTATGATTGGCTTTGTAGGCCTTTTAATTCCTCACCTCGTGCGCATGACGATTGGTACTAATCATTGGACATTGATTCCATTCAGTGCATTAGGAGGTAGTATCTTCCTCGTTATTGCAGATGGTCTCTGTCGTTGCATTATTCCTCATGCAGAATTACCAATGGCCGAATGGTAGTGGTAAAAGCACATTTTTAAAATGTTTATACCGCGTACTGCAACCTAATCATGGAAAAATTTTCTTTGATGGTACAGAAATGAGTTCCTTAAGCCATCGTGACACAGCTTTAAAAATGGCTGTGGTAGCCCAGCATAGTACGGTTAACTTTGATTTTTCCGTTCTTGAAATGGTCCTTATGGGTCGTTCCCCTTATAAAGGGCTACTCGATAGAGATCAAATTGATGACTATGAAATTGCCCGTCATGCGCTGGCTCAAGTTGGCCTTAGTGATTTTGAAAGTCGCAATTTTAATACCTTATCTGGTGGTGAGCAGCAGCGCGTTATCTTGGCGCGTGCTTTAGCACAACGCACAGAATGCCTTGTACTAGATGAGCCTACAAACCACCTAGATATTAAGTATCAGCTTGAGCTGATGACGATTGTAAAACGCCTTGATACAACAGTGGTAGCCGCTATTCATGATTTGAACTTAGCAGCTATCTATTGTGACCGCCTCATTGCTCTTAAAGACGGTTCTGTAGTATGTACAGGTACTCCTCATGAAGTATTAACAGAGGATACAATTCGCCATATATACGGCGTGTCCGCCACGGTACAAACATTACCGAATGGACGATTGAACATTATATATCATATGGAATAACTGATAAAAAGAGGCGTAGATGATGAAACGAATAAATAAACAAGTATATGTAGCAGTGCTCTTGGCATTAACTGCTATGTCAATTAACGGGTATGCTGCCGATGTAACACCAAACAATAATGAAGAAGAAGTTACCATTAATGTTACAGCCAACCGCACAGCTCTCTTAGATTTAGATACACCGGTATCAACTTCTGTTATTACTCAAGAGGATATACAAAATAGTGGTGCTAAGACAGCCTTTGATGCGGTATCTAATGTACCAGGTGTAACTATCAACTCCTTTAGTGCGTCTGGTGCAGATTTCGGCGGTATGGATAGCCGTACGAATATTCGTGGCCTAGACCGTGGTGCACTAGTTCTCGTAAATGGTGTACCTATGAATCTAAATGGTAAGAGTGGGATTGGTGCTATCCCTACGAGTGCAATCGAACGTATTGAGGTTGTAAAGGGGGCATCGTCTACCTTATATGGGGCAGAAGCCTTAGGTGGCGTTATAAATATCATTACAAAGACACCTTCAAAAGAGGGTGGTTCCGCTACGGTAGCTGTGGGTAATCGTGGCTCTAAGCGATTTGACCTTTCTTATGGTACTGATCGATTCCTCGTGGGCATCGATAGAAAATACTGGGGGACTCAAGATCCATCCACACCTGTGCGGTATGACTATACAGGTCGTAAGGGCTACGACTACTACACTACGCGCAATAAAGGTAACTCCTTAGGTGTGTTTATGAGTGGCAAGCTTTCAGATAAGGTAACCTTAAATTATAATCGCGCCGAAAGCCGTTCATCCTTTGGCTTGATTAGTACAGAAACAAATCCTATGAGACAGGCCCGTCATTCTACGACCTATAATTACAAGGATGACCGCAACAACGTATCCTTGATTTACAAGGATGATAATACGACAGGCACCTTGTTCTATAATGACCGTACTATGCGTGGTGAAAGCCGCGTTCATAGTGCCAAACAGTTCAAACCGACAGATACTAGTTATGTAGCCCGTCAATATGGTATGGATGTACAGCACGAATGGGACTTTAGAGGTGGTAAGGATTACTTGATTGCTGGTATTACAGGTAAACAAGAAACCTATCGCGCTACACAGGCCCCTGTGTATACACGTCCTCATCGTAATACCTATGCGGTGTATAGTAGCTATTCCCGGGAAATTAATCCAAAATGGACTGCCATTTTAGGGTTGCGTTATACCGCTATTAGTGATCCTATTAAGGACCAACATGTACTTACACCTCAATTCCAAGTGTTGCATACCATCAATAAAGACTCTTCCATGTATTTGAATATTGGTAAAGCATACACAATGCCTAGCTTGAGTGATGCATTTCGCAGTGTGAACCGCCAATATACAGCGGTAAGTGGCAAAAATCTTAAACCTGAAGAGGGTTGGAACTATGAACTAGGCTATAAACGTATGAATAAGAAGGATAGCTGGAAGGTAGATGTATTCTATATGGACTTCAAGAATTTCTTCCAATGGCAGCCTGATGCCAATGGCCGTCCAACAGTACGCGTAAACGGTGGTAAATTCCACAATGTTGGTATCGAAGCTGAGTACAATAGACGCTTATCTGATCGCTTCAAAATGAGTGTTAGCGGTTCTTACTCTAATCCAAAACAAAAGGAAATGAATCAAAATTACTGGAAACAAGCGGCTCCTAAGTTGCAGTTTACAACAGGCATTCATTATAAAAGTGCCACAGGGGATGCTGGTACATCCTTGAACTTTGTAACAAAACGCTTGCGGAACCGCGATGGTGGATTGAATCCTAACATTGTTCAATGGAATGCTTACGTAGGATATCATTTCAACAAAGACGCTACATTGCGCCTTGATGCACGCAACCTCTTGAACCGTCATAATGTAGTATCCAATGGTGACTATGAATACTGGGATGCACCATTTAACTACGAATTAAGTTATACACAAAAATTCTAATATTTATTTAGGATAAATCCTCTATAAATGCAGTAGTGGTAGGGGGTATAGGTTTTGTGTGGCCTAAATAAATGTGTAATAATACAATTATGTGGTTTATATGAAAGCATATGTGTATAAGTGAGGTATTGGTTATGAAAACACAAAGTAAGAGACGTACTTCTATACTTGTTGGGTTGGCATTGATGGGCTTATCCGTGAATGGATATGCAGCAGAAGTTTCTGCAACGCCAGATAGCACAGGTGTAACGGCAGCTACTGAAGCTAGTGGAGCTACTGAAAGCCATACTATTAACGTAACTGCTAATCGTATGGCCTTGCTCGATTTAGATACGCCAGCAGCGATGGATGTTATTACCCAAAAGGACTTAGTAAATAGTGGTGCTAAAAACGCCTTTGATGCGGTAAATATGGTACCTGGTGTTACGTCCTTCTCCTATGGTGCATCAGGCCTTGAATATGGAGCTATGGATAGCCGTGTAAATATTCGTGGTCTTGAACGGGGTTCTTTAATCCTCGTAAATGGTGTGCCTATGAACCTTAATGGTAAGGGTGGTCTCAGCTCGATTCCAACAGGATCTATTGAGCGTGTGGAGGTCTTAAAAGGTGCCGCATCTGCTCTATATGGCTCTGATGCGATGAGCGGTGTTATTAATGTCATTACGAAAACCCCAACTAAAGAAGGTGGTTCAGCTACGGTAGGCTTTGGTAACATGGGTAGCCAAACCTATAAAATTAGCTATGGCACACCACGCTTCCTAATTGGTGTAGAACGTAACTTCTTTGGTGCTCAAGACCCAGAAACACCTATTCGCTCAGATATTGGGGCCTATGCTAGGGGCTATGAATATTACACAGCTCGTGATAAGGGCAACTCCTTAGGTGTATTTATGAGCGGTAAATTGAACGATAAGTTGACCTTAAACTATAGTCGTTTTGAAGGTAATTCCTCCTTTGCGCAGTTGAGTACGGAAACAAATCCTATCAAGCAAAAGCTGCACTCTACAACATATGCTTATCATGATACAAAAAATAATGTGTCCTTGATTTATAAGGATCGTAATACGACAGGTACACTCTTCTATAATGATCGAGATTTGTATGGTAAAAGTCGCGTACACAGCAAAAAAGCATATACTGTGAGCGATAACAACTATATTGCACGCCAATATGGTTTTGATGTGCAACATGAATGGGATTTCCGGGATGGTAAAGATTACTTAATTGCCGGTGTGCTTGGTAAACGTGAAACCTATAAGACTACTGCTGGTCCGTACTATGGCAACCCACATCGCAATAGCTTGGCCCTTTATGGTACCTATTCCCATCAATTTAATCCGAAATGGACCGGGATTTTAGGTTTGCGCTATTCCGATATTAAGGATCCTGTGAGAAATCAAAAGGTATTGACGCCGCAGTTCCAATTGCAACATCGCATCAACAAGGAATCGTCCATGTATATGAATGTTGGCAAAGCATTTAGAATGCCGAACCTTAGTGATACTTTCAAGAAAATCAACAAAGGCTATGCCTCTGTTAGTGGACGTAACTTGAAACCTGAAGAAGGTTGGAACTATGAATTGGGCTACAAGCATATTACCGACAAGGATAGTTGGAAGGTAGCCGTATTCTATATGGACTTTAAGAACTTCTTCTCTTGGAAGCCAGATAGCAACGGTAAGAATACAATCCGTGTAAATGGTGGCCGTTATAGAAATGTGGGCATTGAAGCTCAGTATGGCCGCAAATTAACGGATCATTTGAAAATGACTGTTGGTGCATCGTACTCCAACCCTAAACAACGGGAAATCGATAAAACCTATTGGAAACAAGCTAACCCTAAATTGCAGTTTACAGGGGGCCTTCACTATAACAGCTCGACTTGGACTGCCGGCACTAGCATCAACTTTGTTACAAAACGTATGAAGAACCGCGATGGCGGTACCAATCCAAATCTTGTAGCTTGGAATGCCTATGTAGGGTATCAATTTAATGAAAACTCTTCCTTACGCCTCGATGCGCGTAACTTGTTGAATCGTCACAATGTTATCTCTAATGGTGATTGGGAATACTGGGATGAACCATTCAACTATCAATTAAGCTACACTCAAAAATTCTAGTAGTTATTTACTTTTTCGTAGAACAATACAAGGAGTATCACCATGAATAAGAAGACCAATCTCCTCATATGCTTGATGATACTTCTTTGTATATGTATAGCAGGTTGTGGTTTTCAACCTAGAGAATCCGTCACAAGTCCTATGCGTTATGTTGAAAGCTATGATGGTGTCAGCGTAGGTGTTCCTGAGCATCCAGAGCGTGTTTTAGCATTATCTTCCGCAGCAGATACGATTTTATTAGGACTTATAGAGCCCAATCGCCTGGTGGGTATTAATAAATTATCTACCTATGAGGAGTATTCCTTGGAAGCAAAGCGAGCTAAGCTCGTAAAACCTGTGTTGGGTTCCTATCCATTGGAGAAAGTTATAGCCTTGAAACCAGATCTCGTCATCGCTCCAGATTACACGAGTGCAGATGTTATTGACGGTTTGCGTCACATGGGTATACCTACTGTTGTAGTACCGACACCTTCTACGGTAGAGGAAGTCATTCATAATATAACGGATATTGCGCATGTGGTTGGGGAGGATGAAAAGGGTCAATTGTATACCCAGAAGATTCGTCGTGAATTAGATGAGATGAAACGGCTAGGGGCCTCTATTCCTGTAGAACAGCGTAAAAGTGTACTCTTTGTATCCTCCATGGATGGTTATACAGGAACAGGTAGTTTGTTTGATGATATGTGTAAGTATATGAGTATCTACAATGCACCTGATCTTTTAGGATTACCGCCACGGACGCCCTTTGGGGATGAACGGGTCATAGCGATGGAACCAGATTATATTTTTATTCCCTCCTATAAGGGAATGGATAAGACATTAGCCAGTCGATATTTAGATAATCCCGCATTTCAGAATTTGTCAGCTGTACGGGAAAACAGAGTTAAACCCTTGCCAGCAGCATACCTATATACAATGAATCAGCATATTGGTGAAGCCATGCTAGCCATTATGCATACTGTGTATCCTCAGTTAGAAAGGAATTCTCATGACTAAACAGAAACAACGTATCATGGCAATTGCCATAATTGGGGTATTGCTGTGTATTGTGAGTCTATTGGCACTACACCTAGGAACGATTATGATTCCTATCGGTGGGGGCATACAAAGCATTTTAAATGGTATGGGAATACCTGTACACTTCACAGAGCCTATTACAGCTGAACAAGAGGCGGTATTGTGGTTTATCCGTATGCCACGCCTTATCATAGGTTTACTCGTAGGTGGTGCCTTGGCACTCGCTGGTGCGGTTATGCAAGGGGTGTTCTCAAACCCACTAGCGGATCCAGGTATTATGGGCGTATCTGCAGGTGCATCGCTTGGTGCCGTTATTGCTATTGCGCTCGGCTTTACATCCCTAGGGATGTTTTATATGCCTGCCTTTGCTTTCGTAGGGGCCTTTGTATCAGTTGGTATTACCATTCTTTTGACTTTGCGTAATAACAAGCTAGATACGACAACCTTATTGTTAGCAGGCGTAGCTGTGAGCATGTTATTAGGGGCTTTTACCTCCGGTATCTTGACGATGATCAATGAATATCGTTTGCGCGAATTCCTATTCTGGATGGTAGGGGGCCTCGATTTCCGTCGTTGGGACCATGTTCTATTGGCGGTTGGACCTATCATGACAGGCAGTGTTATTTTAATGATGCTTGGGCGCCATTTAAATGTACTCGTTCTCGGCGACACAGAGGCGCGCGCTCTAGGTGTGCCTGTAATGGTGTATCGCATGTTATTCCTATTCTTATCATCCGTCATTACTGCTACCGCTGTATGCGTCAGCGGTTCTATCGGATTCGTAGGGCTTGTGGTGCCACATATTGTACGTCTCTTAGTAGGACCAGATCATCGCATATTATTGCCTATGGCCGCCATTGGTGGTGCGCTATTCCTCGTATTCTGCGATACCTTAGGACGTGTCGTAGCACAACCAGTAGAAATTCGCGTAGGTATTATGACGGCTCTCTTAGGGGCACCGTATTTCTTATATTTACTTCATCGCTTGCGCAGTAAAGGAGGGGCCTAATGAAATTAGATGTTCAATCTTTATCCGTTACATTAGGGGAAAACCCGATTCTAAAGGATGCGTCCTTCTCTATTGATAGTGGTGAATTCGTCGGTATTATCGGGCCTAATGGTTCTGGTAAAACGACGTTATTAAAAACCTTGCGTGGCCTTTATCCTATATCTGAGGGACAGGTTTTGTGGGATGGTAAAAGTATCGCCTCTTTGAGCGACAAGGAAATTGCTCATCATGTGGCGTACATGCAGCAATCTGTCAATGTGTCCTTTGACTATGAAGCCATCGATATTGTAATGACAGCTCGTTATCCTTATTTGAAATGGTGGCAACAAGAAGGCCCAGACGATAAGGCTATCGTAGAAAAGGCCATGAAAGAGGTAGGTGTGTATCACCTGCGCAATCGATCTGTACAAAACCTTAGTGGTGGTGAGCGTCAACGGGTATTCCTAGCAAAGGCGTTGGCACAACAAACAGAGGTGCTCTTATTAGATGAACCAACAGCGGCTCTCGATTTAGTTTACGCCGATGATATCTTCCATGAAGGTCGTAGATTATGCGACGAAGGTAAAACGATTCTAATCGTTGTTCACGATTTAGAATTGGCTGCTAAATATTGTACCAAGCTCGTCCTAGTTAGCGATGGTCATATTATTGACGTAGGTACGCCGAGAGAGGTGCTGACGGCAGAAAACTTGCGTGCTGCATTCCATCTATCTGCAGCGGTTTACGATGATCCGTACTTCAAACAACAGCGTATCTTTGTATTCCCTAAGGGCACTACAAGCATTGATGAGTTCAAGCAAACCAATGCGAGTACGGACATATCTTTTGATCCTAATCTAAAATAGTTAAATAGGATTATGGATACTTAGCAGCTGGTACGTAGCATCTCATCATGTGTTACTAACTGATTGTGAATTACTTATTTTTCATGAGTTACTAATTTAGTTACTAACTTATTATGAATTACTGATTTACTATGAATTACTAATTTATTATGTCTGTCGGCAGTTTACATTGCAATTCTGAGTGAGGTTAGCTTTATGTTATATCCATTTACCGCGATTGTTGGTCAAGATGAAATGAAATTGGCCCTTTTGCTCAATGCCATCAATCCATCCATTGGCGGTGTGTTGATCGAAGGTGAAAAGGGCACTGCTAAATCGACGGCTGTACGAGCGTTGGCAAATCTGTTACCTCCTATGGAAATAGGCTCATCTGCCATGACCGTTGTAGAACTGCCTATCAATGCCACGGAAGACCGAGTGGTGGGATCTATTAACTTGGAAAAGGCTTTACAAGAGGGGGTAAAAGCCTTTGAACCAGGCATTTTACATGCTGCACATCAAAATATTCTCTATGTAGATGAGGTAAATCTATTAGATGATCATATTGTAGATATTTTGCTCGACGTAGCAGCCATGGGCGTCAATACAGTTGAGCGTGAAGGGGTGAGTCATTCCCATCCATCTCGTTTCATCCTTGTAGGAACGATGAATCCAGAAGAGGGAGATCTTAGACCTCAATTGTTAGACCGTTTCGGCTTATCCGTTATGGTTTATGGGGAGCATGACCCAGCACAGCGTATGGAGGTTATCAAGCGCCGCCTTGCTTTTGGAGATGACCCAAAAGGCTTTATCGCATCCTATAAAGATTTGGAACTAGCATTACACGAACGATTGTTACAAGCTCGTCAGTTATTGCCAAGCGTCATCCCTTCAGATGATGTATTGCTAAAGATTGCGAGCATCAGTATCGGTGTCGGCGTTGATGGTCATCGCCCAGATATTACGATGATGCACACCGCTCGAGCTCATGCCGCCTTTCAGGGGCGCAATCAAATTATAGATGAAGACCTCAAGGTAGCTGCCCGATTAGCCTTGAAACACCGTTTGCGTCGATTGCCCTTTGAAGAGCAAGGTCATGATAAAGATCGCATTGATACAGTGGTAACTGCAGTGCTCGAGGGCTAACCATGGATACATCTGTACAAGAGGCCCTCAAAATCGGCCTTGTAAATGACCAGATTCATACCATTGTTATTTCTGGTGGTACTGGTGTTGGTAAAAGTTATATCCTTCGCCAGTGCCTCGAGAAATGGCAAATTCCCTATCGTTTAATACCTGTTTATGTAGATAACTCACAGTTACAAGAGTCTATCGATTTTGAGGCTTCTCTAGAACAGGGCAAGATGGTAATGTCCTCCGGTTTATTAGATGACACTAGCACGCGTTGTTGGGTTGTCGATGATGGACATGTGTTATCACCAGAGGTGCGACATGCACTACTGGTCGAGGCTAAGCGTCGCCAAATCTTGCTGATCATGACCATCAATCATGAGGATCAAACCCTAGATGATGCGGAGTGGGAACTCGTCGATATGCATGTATTGATGGAGACACCTTCGTTAGAGTCTCGCATCGCAGTATTGCAACAAACTAGAGAAGAAATCCTATATGGCGATGCATCCACGTTTGGTGGTAATCAAACAAATCTGGATGATGGCCTATCTGAGGTGGAATCTAAGTCAATAGACATTCCTTCATCTGAGGATATAGGTTCTCTCATAGCCAATAAGAGTGTTCAAGCTGTAGCTGTTCCTGATGCTATGCTTTCACTGGCTATATCCTACGCATTACAAGCAAGAACTGTAGGTCATGGGGCTGAATATATATTGTTACAAGTCATGAAGTCGCTCGCTGTTCTTGAGGGCAGTTCATACTGCAAACCATTTCATGCTGAACAGGCAGCGCTCTATGTACTACCACATCGTATGAAGCGTAATGATGACTCTGAGTCGGAATCCTCACAAGGGGATTGTATGGCTGATAATAATAAACAAGAACAGAATGACTCCAATGATGCTATAACGGCAGCTGATTCGGATAGCGCTAAGGATTCTAATGATAGTGACGCCGATGATGTGCAATCGGAACAACGTGAATCGGCAGATTGCAATAACGATATGGACGGAACAGAGTATGAACTGTCTGAACAAGAGGACTCTAGTAACTCAAACTCAGAGGAGTTTAGTGATTCTAACCAAGAGACATCAAGTGATGCTAATAACCTTGACTCTAAATCCCAGGGGCCAAATCATCCGTTGAATGCTGATAGCAATGAGGCTGACGGGATATCCGCTTTAGGATTGCCAGATATGGTAGCTAAAATTGCAAATAAGATATTTCAGTGGAAATTGGAATCATCTAAAACGGTGGACAGACAATACCGCAAGGGTTCAGGGCGCCGCCTCATGACAAAAACGAAGGATACGAGGGGGCGCATGATTCGAGCTTATCAGGACGAGCATGCTCTAGCGGACTTGGCCTTAGTAGACACATTACGAGCAGCGGCGCCGTATCAACGGTTGCGGATTGCTGTTAAAGTAAAACAACTACAACAATCTGCTCAGCTACAGCAGGAGAGCCGTCAAGACGATAAGGGATTATCAATTCTGGTGAAGCCCCAGGATTACCGCCGAAAAGCACGGGAAAAACGGATCGGTGCCTACCAACTTTTTGTGGTAGATGCTAGTGGCTCCATGGCAGCTCGCCACCGTATGGAGGCCACAAAGGCTGCCATTTTGAGCTTGTTACGAGATTCCTATATTCATCGTGATTCGGTGGGGCTCATTGCGTTTCGCAAGGAGTCGGCAGAGGTATTATTACCCTTCACGCGCAGTGTAGAGCGGGCCGAGAGATTATTGGCAACATTGCCAACAGGAGGTAAAACGCCATTGGCACAAGGCCTACGTACAGCCTATACCATGTGTGATAGACTCTTACGCAAGCATTCAGCGGAGCGTATACAGATAATTTGTATTACCGATGGTCGTGCTACGTCAGGGGATTCAGAGGACCCTGTAGCAGAGGCCAAACAATGGGCTCGTATTTTAGGGGCCTTGCCGGTAGACTGTATCGTTATCGACACGGAAACGGGATTTATCAAGCTAGGATTAGCTAAGGAATTATGTCAATTGATGAATGGCAGTTATTATGCCATGGATACTATTTCGGCAGAACGTATTTTGCGGGTATCGCGGAGGTAAATCATGAGTCGTCTCATGTATATTTCTAATTTAGGAAAACAAATCCAATATATAGAAAAGGCTGTCGCTACCTATCCAGAGCTTTTACAAGGGGAGGTAGACGTTTGTAACATGAAAAAACCGCCTCTCTGGGATGGGGATTTTGAAAGCCGCCTTCGCGCTGCTGATGTAGTTCTCGTGACGAATATGGGGGTTGGCTTAGATTCACCATTTTTGGAACGTCTGGAGCGGTGGTTATATGCGCATCATCCTAAATACTGGATCGATGTGGTAGAGCCTAAGAAAACAGATATTCTCTATCGGAACTTAGGTGAGGAACAGCGAGTTCGTCTTGAAAGTTACCGCCGCACTAGTGGTGTCATGAACTATGTGCGCTTGATCAATGGTGCTTTCAGCACGAAACCTGTCTCTGAATGGGAGGAGCCAGATCATATTCCGTGGCAGGCCATCATGGGACGAGCAGGCAATATCTATGAAACCTATGATGAGTTCATGGAGGCTGAAGGGCATCGCGAATGGCCATCCATAGCGGTATATTTTTACCGTGACGAGTGGGTCATGGGGGATATTGAGTATCAGCAAGCCCTGCTTGAAGAGATTTATAAACATCAGTACAATCCGATTATCTTTTACGGACAGTATGGCTCGAATCCTCGCGTAGGTATTCCGAATATGAAGCTGTCCATGAACCATCTCTTTGGAAAGGATGTATTTCCCTTTGATGTGCTCATCAACACATGTAAATTCTCCTTCCAGTCCTTAGGGGCTCAAATCTTGGAGGAGTTAAAATTACAGGATGTTCCTATCGTTCAAGGCTATACCATATACATGGACGAGAAGTCCTGGGCGGCTGATCCACAAGGTGTGACGCCTTTAGATGTGAACCTATCTATTTCACAACCTGAGCTAGATGGCGTTATCCACGGTGGGGTCGTTGCTTGTCAGACCTTTGATGAGCAAGGCCACTATATGTACTTGCCTGTGAAAGAGCGCATCGGTGCTGTGGTGCAGCGAGCCATTAAGTGGTCCAAGTTGCGTCACATTCCCGTATCGGAACGAAAGGTAGCTATTATATTACATAACTACCCGCCAAAGAACTCTAATATTGGGTCCGCTGCAGGTCTTGATACACCTGAGTCGGTGCTGCGATTGTTGCGTCAAATGCAAGCGGAAGGATACTTAATCGATAGTGTACCGGAAACGAGTGCAGCTTTGATGGATATGGTGACCTCTCATATGACGAATGACCGCTCTATGCTTACCGATGAGTTACTAGGATCAGCAGAAGGCCGCATGAGTAGCGATGATTACAAAGCATACTTTGCTACACTGCCAGAGGATACGCAGGCGGCGATGGTCAAGTCTTGGGGCGAGGCTCCAGGGGATGTATTCGTTTATGATGATGAAGTCATTATCCCCGGCTTCGCTAATGGCAACTTATGGATTACGGTACAACCGCCTCGCGGTTTTGGTGAAAATGTATCTGCTATTTATCATGATCCCTGTTTGCCTCCACCGCATCAATATCTAGCCTTTTACCATTGGGTACGAACTGTCTTTGAAGCGGATGCGGTGATTCATGTCGGTACCCATGGGTCTCTAGAATGGTTACCTGGTAAGGGGACTGGCCTCAGCGCTAGTTGTTATCCAGAAATTGGTATTTTTAGCTTGCCTAATATTTATCCTTATTGGACAACCATTATAGGTGAAGGTATTCAAGCGAAGCGGCGTAGTTCAGCCTGCTTAGTAGGGCACTTGTCGCCGCCGATGACGACGGCGGGCCTTTACGATGAGTTTGAAGAACTAGAGGCCTTGCTCGATGAGCATAGTCATTTTGAGCAAGAACACCGTGAAAGTGTATCAGATATAGAGAATGTAATCAGAGAGAAAGTCATCTCCTGTCATCTTATTGAAGAAGATCGGGGTGCCACCATGGCAGTAGGTGATATGATTACAGAGGTTCACGAAAAGCTGAGTGACTTAAAGCATATGCAGATGCGTAATGGTTTGCATATCTTAGGCCAAGGACCTGAGGGGATAGACTTAGAAGAATTTATTACAGCTATTATCCGAAACCCTCAAGGTGAGATGGCATCGGGCCTTGCTGTTATAGCAGAGGAACTGGGCTACGATTGGTCCTATGTTGAGGAACATACTGGAGAAACTGATAAGGATGGTACACGATACAGTGTTATTATCGACCGCATATGGGATGAGTTGCGTAGCTTTGTAAGCTATGTAGTCAATACGCCAGATTACTCCGTATCTGAACGGTTAGAACCGTTGGCAAAGGCTATCGTTCAAGAGTATATTCCTAAGTTAGGAGCTACGAAGAACGAGCTTGTTTCTATTTCTAGAGCCCTACAAGGGCAGTATGTAGAGCCTGGACCTGGGGGTGCACCTTCGAGTGGTCAAGTTGATGTACTGCCTACAGGACGTAACTTCTATGGTTTAGATGAACGGGCTTTACCTACAAAGGTCGCCTATCAATTAGGCATAGAGCTAGCAAATCAAGTCATTGCTGATTATATTCTAAATGAGCAACGCTATCCTGAGACAGTGGGTATCATTCTATGGGCTACAAGTAACTCTAGAAGTCATGGTCAGTGTTTAGGTGAGTTTCTATACTTGCTAGGGATTCGGCCTAAATGGCAATCGGGCGGTCGCGTGTCAGGTTTAGAAGTGATTCCTTTAGAGGAATTGCAGCGCCCTCGCATCGATGTGATGGGCCGCATCAGTGGCGTAGATTGGCTCGTTGGACAAGGTGAGGACCCTCTATTGGCTACTAAAAAGGCTAGACTCCGCATCTTTGGCGATTCGCCCCAAGCTTATGGCACGGGTGTAGGTGCCTTGATTGAAGGAAAAAACTGGGAGTCTTTCAAAGACATTGCCCAAGTGTACAGCCAGTGGAGTAGCTTTCACTTACATAAGGACATTCCTCAGGATATGAGGCTGTTCCAGCGCCGATTAACTACGATGGATGTGACTATTAAGAATGAAGATAATCGGGAAACGCACATTATGAGCGCCGACGATTATTATAGCTATCACGGTGGTCTCATTGCAGCGGTGCGTACCGCAAAGGGTAGTGCACCACGGGCTTATGTTGGTGATAGCTCGGATCGCAGCCGTGTAGTGATGCGCTCCTTAGGTGACGAAATTCGTCGCGTTGTACAAGGGGAAACGCAGAATCCTAAATTTATCGAAGCCATGATGAAGCATGGATATAAAGGGGCTTCAGATATGTCAAATGTGGTTTCCCACACCTTTGGATGGGATGCTACGAGTGATGTTATACCAGATTGGATCTACGAAGGGTATGCTAATAAGTACGCCTTAGACAAAGTAGTACAAGATTGGATGCGCCAAGTAAACCCTTGGGCTTTGCAACGTATTACAGAAATCTTGCTAGAAGCCTCTCAACGTGGTTACTGGGATGCATCACAAGAAATGATTCAAGAGTTACAGTCGTTATATATTTCCATAGAAGGTGTTATAGAAGGTCGTTAGTATGAAGCAAAGAATTTCTATTATTTGTACCATCGTCATGATGGTACTACTAGTGGTCGGTTGTGGACCTACACAGACGGGCACGACGGGGACCACACATCAAGTTACAGATGGGACAGGCACAGTTGTTACGGTGGCTAATGAGCCAAAGCGTATCGTGCCTATTGGAACGAGTACGGAGGATATTGTGTTATCCTTGGTGGACCCAAGTCGAGTGGCAGCGATTGGTACATTGCCAAATAATGTGCCTGATGCGGCTAGCAAGGTAGAAAAACATGTGAAAGCCTCTGCAGAGTCCTTATTATCTGTACAACCTGATCTGGTATTAATTCCAAACTGGATGTCTCCTGACGCGATTGGAGAAATGCGAAATATGCAAATTCCAGTGTATGTGTACAAGACGCCAACTACGGTTGAAGAAGCAAAAGCTACTATTCATGAGATTGCAGAGCTCCTACATGCCTCTGATGAATCCATGATTGCTAGCATGGATGCAGATTTGAAAACCGTTGAGGATTTAGCCAATAAGCATACAGGACCTCGTCCTGTGGTGGCTTTTTACTCGCAATTTGGCCTAAATGGTGGCAAGGGGTCAACCTTTGATGATATGTGTAAGTATATGAAGGTGACTAATGCGGCTGCTGAATTGGGTCTTGGTGCCTATGACAATGGGACGCGTGAGGATTTGATTCGCATGAACCCCGACGTGATTATCATCCCATCAGCGTCCTATACTTCTGATGGCTATAAGCCTGCATCGGCAGATCAGCTTTATTCAGATCCTGCTCTTCAAGGTGTCAAAGCTATCGCTAACCATCGTGTGTTTCTCGTAGATTCTGCACAGATCATGAGTTATTCCCAATTTATGACCCGTGCAATGGTATCTATGACACAATATATATATAGTATGTGATTTATGTGTGTGGAGGTTTTTTATGAAAGTATCCAAAATGAAACGATTATCCATGTATGTAGGGTTAGCCCTGGTATTTGGTAGTACATTGAGTGTAACCCAAGTATTAGCGGCTGATGCAGGTGATGCGAAGGAAACGCATACCATTGTTGTTACTGCAACACGTAGTGAACAACAACTTTCAGAGGTACCAGCTAGCGTAGGCGTAGTAACAGGGGACGATATCCGTGAACGTCATGCTACAACAATGAACGAAGCCTTGAATATCGTACCAGGCGTAGATATCAATACATACGGTGGTGGCGTAGGTTACACAAATTCTAATGCATTTCGTATCAATGGTTCTGACCAAGTATTGTACTTGGTAGACGGCATCAATATGGGGGCCGCTGGTGTGAATCCGCCAATGACAATATTGAAAGATATGTCTGGCATTGACCGTGTGGAAGTACAACGTGGTGCAGGTTCTACATTGTATGGCTCTGGTGCTATCGGTGGTGTCGTTAACGTAATCACTGCAAAACCTGAACCAGGCGTTCAAACTAAGCTTCGTGTCATGGGCGGTAGCAATGATTTAGAGCAATACGCAATTACCAACGAAGGTAGCAAAAATAATTGGTACTGGCGTGTAGGCGCACAAAAAGATATCATCGGATCCTATAAAGATGGCCATGGTGTGCGCATTCCTCAACATGGTAACAGCCATAATGCATCTTTTATGGTAGGTAATAAAATCAATGATAAAAACGATGTAAAAATTTCCTACGATACATACCGTGGCCATGTAATGTACTCTGACCATTTAGGTGCTTTAAACCATATCCGTTATGGTCATGAAGCAAATGATTCTTTACGTGCTATTTGGAATAACAAGATTAGCAATCGTTGGAGCCATCAATTCTATGTGATGAATAATCACTATAAAACAGAATATGATCATTACCCAACAGATGTAAAAACTCGCGGTATCGGCGATCAAGTGACATACAAAGCTAAAGACCATACCGTAGTAGGTGGTTTCGATTGGCGTCAAGATAAAGTGGTTAACATGGGCGGCGTAAAACTTACGAATGCATCTTACTATATCCAAGATGAATGGAAATTTGCGCCTAAATGGACTGTAACACCTGGTATCCGCATTGACCATCACTCTTCCTTCGGTACACATACATCTCCATCTATCAGCCTTGGCTATGATGTAAATGCAAAAACAAATGTGTATGCTGCGTATAAAGAGTACTTCTTGGCTCCTACACCATACCAATTGTTCGATGGTTTTAACGGGAACCGCGATTTGAAACCTGAAACAGGTCGTGAGTTTGACCTTGGTGTACACCATAAATTCGGTAAAACTTGGAACAGTAATCTCAGCTTCTTCAGCCGTCATACGAAGGATAGAATCGGTTGGGTTATGACAAATCCAGCAGCTTTCACAGGCCAATATCGCAATTTCGATACTGAAAAAGCATATGGCATCAATGCAGACGTACGTAAACAATTGACTAACCACTTGTCCGCCCGTCTTGGCTATACATATACTCATATTGATGCAACACCTACACGCAAAGCTAATCGCGATGGTTATGTGCCTAAACATGCAGTTAATGCTGGTCTTGACTACAATGATGCTAAATGGGATGCTCACTTGGATATCCGCGGCATCATCGATCGTCCTGGTACTGCTGCTAATGTATTCCCTCGCAAAACATACTGGTTGGCTGACATCAGCGCTAACTACCGAGTACGCGAAAATGTAACTGTATTTGGCCGTATCAACAATATCTTTGATACATACTATGCAGAACAATCTAGCGTTCGCTGGGGTAACCCTGGTGACTGGTGGCCAGGTCAAGGTCGTAACTTCCGCTTAGGCCTTGAAGTGACTATCTAATAGTTCTAAATTTAATAAACCTTATGAAAGAGCCTTTAGGGGCTCTTTCATTTTTGCATTAATAATGCATGGTATATTTGTTATATTATGAGACTGGTTTTCACTAATTGATAAGTCAGTCATATGTACATAAGTCTGTGTTATAAAACTATAGATTTTCTATAGTAAAAGCACTATAATATTAAGTATCTATATATATCAATATATTAGTACTTTATCTTTGTAAAGAATAGAACTGCGGCTGTATGTTGTGGTTTTGTTACTTTTACAGTTAATATAGCCTCTCTATCGAGGCAGTTTCTTTTTTAGAGGAGTTGGATCTGAATGAAACAACCAGAATTGTCGCCGTATATGATGGCTCGAAAGCCATCTGGCATTCGCCTAGGACAAATTAAATTCTTGGAACGTAAGAACCCACCAATTTTGGTGAATGGTTCTATTGGTAATGTAATGCGTCCTATGCATCCCGCCATGCAGCGTCCTTGTAACAGACGGTGCATCCATGGCCATGGAAATTATCATGCTTGGCGTATGTGGTGGTGCTGGTGAAGAGGAACGTCCTCTATTAATGTTCAACCCATCCTATACAAACTATGATGCGGTAGGTCTTCGCATTGGTCGTAAAACAGTTACTGTGGAGCGTCAACTTAATGAAAATGGTGAATTTGAATTGCCATCCGTAGAAACTGTAGAACAACGTATCATCGATACAAAACCAGGTGCGTTGCTCATCATTCCTTACGATAACCCTACAGGTCAATTATTCAGTAAAGAAACATTGATCGAATATACAAAATTATGTGTTAAACATAATTTGTGGATTATCTCTGACGAAGCCTATCGCGAATTGGCTTACGAAAAAGGTAAAGAAACATCTAGTATCTGGGCGTTAACTGATAAGGATGTGCCTGGCATTGAAGGCCGTCGTATCAGCCTTGAAACAGCTAGTAAGGTATGGAACGCTTGTGGCCTACGCATTGGTGCCATCATTACGGATAACAAATTATGCTATGAAAAATCGGTAGCCGAATATACAGCGAACCTTAGTGCTAATACATTAGGTCAATATATCTTTGGTGCTTTGGCTCATGAAAGCCATGCAGAGCTTCATAACTGGTATGAACAACAACGCGATTACTACCGTAAGATGATCTTTGAACTTCACGAAGGTTTCAAAGCAGTCGAACCTGATTTCATCGTATCTCGTCCAGAAGCGTCTATTTACTTTGTTATCGACGTACGGAAGGTAGCGAAACCGGGCTTTGATGGTGTAGAATTTGCCTCTTGGTGTGCTGAACACGGTGCTATTAGTCTTGATGATGGTAAAGAATACACACTCCTCATGGCTCCACTCAATGGTTTCTATAGCGGTAAAAAAGGTGAAGATAATCCAGGCAGAACACAATTACGCGTATCCTTCTGTGAAAACCCAGACCTATTGCGCTTGGCACCTGAATTATTATCTAAACTATTCAGAGCCTATGAAGCACAACGATAGAAGAAGTATAATTCTAATATAATAGATGCCCTCCTGTTGGAGGGCATTTTTAGTTGAACTATTGATTGCCATAATATTGTTAGTAAAATTAATAAAATAATGATAGAATTATGATATAAGGAGGTGTATATATTGATTAATATTAGACCTGTATCAGACTTGCGTAATAAATTTCC
>QWCZ01000950.1_pt1 | contig 24367 bp, 31 predicted proteins | sample 1972651 | NCBI WGS metagenome assembly QWCZ01 (sample SAMN09866695, study PRJNA288562) | Human oral metagenome isolate pre1_saliva, whole genome shotgun sequencing... | isolation source: mouth | host: Homo sapiens | place: USA: California
TAAGGATAGACGGAATTCCGTCTTTTGAAATTTCGCCGATTAACTCTTGCGTTTGCTGATTTGATAACCAGTAAGCAGGACGATGACGACTTTCACCACCGCTTGCTTGATGTAAATCATTTAAGCAAAAACGCCCTTGTTCATCTTGGCGAATTTGTGTATCATAAAGCTGTATTTTGGTTTTCATAAAAAATTCCTTCGTACAGAACCACGGTTGCAGCCGTGGTTTTTTATTGCCGTTTATTTAGCGAGATCACGCACTCGATTGAGTGTTGTGTCGCCGCTAAATGCTTGTTTAATAATTTGCGGATCACGTCTTCTTCATCGGTGGTGATTTCACCATCGGCTAACGCTTTTTCTAACGCCTCAAACAACAATCCGCGCGCGGAGAGTTCATGTAGCTGTAACGTTGAGATTTCCACTGCGTCTAATTCGCTTGCTATTGCGTCCGGCACAAAACGACCACCAGCATTTCGGCAAAGCTCATCGATAAAATCAGTGCGGCCATACTCGAGCTGGACGGCAATCAATTCTTCGTTTTTAAAACGTTGTCCTTTTGTCTGATAAAGACGATTGTTCAATTCCGCCTCTGAAAATCCGAGAAATCCAGCTACCGCACTTTTGCCGCCGGGGATTTTCTCGATCATCTCGATGATGATTTGTTTCATCGCCATAATTTCCCGTCCTTTTTTATGGTTTTCTTTTGCGCCAATATGAGTAAATTAATCTTGCTGGTTGCGTAGGACTGACCAATTCACATCAGGTCTTAATTCCTCGCAAGTAACCTGTTTATTAGTTAAATTTTCAATGTCAGGGCAACGCTCCGCAGGGACTTGTGTTTTCTCCCATTTAGCAACCGCCCAAGGTAATATCCCGAAATGTTTAGCTAATGCTGACTTTCCGCCAACAATAGAAAATACTTTTTGTAGTGGGGTCATAACTGATTATCCTATTTAAAGCTACTTTAAGTAGATATATTACTACTTAAAATAGACTTGAGGCAACTATTTTTTATTAGGTATGATCTACCGTTAGTAGGAATAATATTGGAGGGCTGCTTATGAACTTGTCTGATCGACTAAGTAAATTGATGAGCGAAAATCCAAAAGCGACAATAACAGAATTAAGTAGAGTTGCAGGGGTTAGCTATGAAATGGCTCGCAGATATATACTCGGAACTGCCGAACCAAGAAAAGAAAAGTTAGAAAAAATAGCCGAATACTTTAATGTCAAGCCTAGCTGGCTACAATTTGGCGAGGGTCAGCAGGAAGAAACTAAACAGATTGAATCAAACGTAGCCGAAACAGGCTCATTTGATCTGTGGGATCGCAATACGCCATTAAACGATGACGAAGTAGAAGTTCCGCTTTTCCAAGAAATCCGTTTAGCCGCCGGAAATGGTTTTGCTGATGACATTATGGATTACAACAACTTCAAATTGCGTTTTTCTCGCGCCACATTAAGACGGCAAGGCGTGCAGTATGAAAATGCGGTATGCGTGGTAGCAGACGGTAATTCAATGGAACCGGTGATTCCAAACGGCGCGACCGTTGGCATTGATACCGGCAATAAGACTATTCGCGATGGTAGCATTTACGCCATTAATCACGGCGGGCTATTGCGGATCAAACTGCTCTACAATATGCCAAACAATCAAATAAAAATCCGTAGCTATAACACAGACGAGTACGACGACGAAATAGCCGGTCTTGATGATGTTTCCGTGATTGGCAAGGTGTTTTGGTACTCGGTGTTGTTGTAGTGGTGGAGCATAGGAGTTATTTGTAAGACAATAAATTCTAGCTTTAATAGAAATAAGTAAATTCATATGATTAAAGAAATTACATTTAAACATTATAGAAAACTACAAAATTTTACCTTAAATTTTTCAAAAAAAATTAATGTTATCTCCGGAGAAAATGGAACTTGCAAAAGCTCTATTCTTCATATTGTAAGTAATTCCTTTCAAAAAGTGAACTCAAATCACCCATTTATTAAAGATGATTTATTGAATGCTATTAACCAACTAAACCATAAAGTAAATCCTAAAGTTTATTCTCTAACTAAAGGGGACAAAAAAGAAAACTCCCCAGTCCCTCCTGGATTTACTGGAGGGCTTTTAACAGTCAAATACTTTGATGAAGATCAAACATTAGAATTCAGAAAGCACAAATACCCACCACCAAGATACTCATTAAAGCCATATTATCCTGAGGGTGGTGGAGAATCACTGCCAGAGCTTATGATTATCTATCTAGGCCTATCTAGATTGGTTCCAGTTGGAGAAATTTCTGATACTGAAGAACTGTCAAACACAGTTATTATCTCTGAAGAATATGAGCAAGACATTATTAATAAATACTACGAATTAACCGGCATATTAATTAAAAGCATTACTTCTAACGAGATTAAAAATCTCAAATCTAGATATTCTTTTGAAACAAATAGAGAAGGTATAGACTCGAATACTGTATCTGCTGGAGAAGATAATCTTCTTATCTTGCTGACTGCTATTTACTCATTAAAACATTACTATAAAACTACAGAAGGAATGCATAGCATTCTTCTTATTGATGAATTAGATGCAACACTTCACCCTTCATTACAATATGAAATTTTTTACCTTTTAAAAGAAATATCACAAGAATATGATGTTCAGGTTTTTTTTACTACACATAGTTTATCTTTGTTGGAACTAGCTATAAAGAATAATAGCAACATTACATATTTAATTGATGAGATAGATTCTGTATATCCGATGGAAAAACCAGATATTCGGAAAATTAAATTATTTCTAGAAAAGAAAACCCAAGCGAGCTTATACGAAAATAACAAAATACCTCTAATGACTGAAGATAAAGAGGCAAGAGAATTTCTTAGACTAATTTTTGATTTTTATTCAACAAGAGACAATTTTTCTGAAATAATAAGCATATTTGACCTTATTGATATAAATCTCGGCAAGAATAACCTGAAAGATATTTTTACGAATGAGAGCTTAAGCAGAACACTTCAAGCAATATGCATTTTAGATGGCGATGACTCTCATAACTATAAGAAAAATATCCTTACATTGCCAGGCAAAGATAATCCTGAAATCATTGCATTTACTCATTTTAAAAAATTATTGGATAATAAAACGTTCTGGCGCCAGTCTATTTTAATTTCCAATGGATATAACATATCTCTTGCTAGAAAGGAGCTTCTCCCTGAAATAGATAAATTACTCAATAAAAGAGATCGAGAAAAAGCAAAAAATTTATTTAACAAACATAGATTTTTATTTCGTATAATTTTAAAGGATTGGTTAAACCAAAAAGAAAACTTAACAATGTTACATGGTTTTTATCATGCATTATATGGAGCTTTTAAAAACGTTGCATTAGCACATAAAATTGATCCTAACTGCTGGTTAAAATAATAAAAGAATTATGACCAGCATCTAAAAAATTCGCTATAATACCTCCAAACCGAGGAAAACGAATGAAAAATACTCCCCTACGTTATCCTGGTGGCAAAGCTAAATTTGCCCCTGTAATTAAACAGATTATTGAAAAAAATAATCTTCATGGGCACTACATAGAACCCTATGCAGGTGGGGCTGGTGTCGCTCTTGATTTGCTTTTTAGTGGTTACTGCAGCGATATTCATATCAATGATTTAGATTTGGCCATCTATCATTTCTGGAAATCCATCACTGAACAAACGGAAGATTTCATTCGCTTAACTAATGATACGAAAGTAACTATTGAAGAGTGGCACAAACAAAAAAACATGCTCAAAGAGAAAGAAAATATCTCTCCTTTAGAGTATGGTTTTGCAGCATTCTTTCTTAATCGTACCAACCGTTCGGGTATTCTGAAAGCTGGTGTTATTGGTGGACTAAATCAAACTGGCAATTACAAACTAGATTGCCGTTTTAATAAAGCGGATTTAATTCAGCGAATAGAAAGAATTGGTAGTGTGGCCAAGCATATTCATGTTACCAATTTTGATACTGAGGAATGGCTTTCTACGCTTGATGATAACATTCCTGCTAACTCACTAATTTATCTCGATCCACCATACTATGAAAAAGGGCAAGGGCTTTATCGTAACTATTACCAACATAAGAACCACGTTGCTATTCAAGAAAAGTTGGCCAAGGTAAAAATGCATTGGGTTGTCTCTTATGATAATCACCCAAACATTAGAGAAATTTACCACCAATACCGCCAAAGTGAATACTCGCTGAATTACTCAGCTAATAAAAAGATGAAAGCGACTGAAATTGTTATTTACAGTGATAATCTTATCTTATGACCGCCCTCGAGGCGGTTTTCTTTTACTCATCTACCACCAAACTCCCCTCATGTAAATCTATATAGATCTGATTTAGATCTAAATAGACCTAAAACACCGCACTTTTCTACCGCACTTTTTCAAAGTGCAGCCCTGTTTTGCCCTCTTTTTGCTCAAAAAACAAGCAAACAAACAAAATTCTTTTCTTTAAAAATCAATTAAATACTACTAAAAGTAGATTATTTTGCTACTATTAGTGCAATTTTTAGTTGCAATTAAATCTACTTTAAGTAGAATAATCCACATCAAAACGAGATACACAAAAACAACCAAGGAGCCTAAATGATAATAACTCTTCAAGATCTGAAAAAACAAATTAACTCAACCTCACCGATTGAGTGCGATTTAAAAGTCGGCGACCGAGTTATTTATAAAAACGACTTTGGAATCAAGTTTGGTCCATTCGAAATTATTGGGTTTGAAAAGAAAGAGGATATTTCAGGCGGACGATTTGTTTACTTAAACAAAGATTGTTACTGGTCCCCAGTAAAAGCGGAACAACTAACAAAACAATAAGAATCTTTACTAAGCCCTTGTGGTGAGGGCTTGAATAAAGGTTTTACAACCAAGCCGAAAGGCAACGCTCTTTAACAATTAAATCTAAAACACATTGATCGCCCAATGGTGAGCAGTTAGTAAAAGTTCGGACGGCAGATAGACCCGACACTGCAACAAAACGGATAAAAGCTCGAATCGGTTAGTGTGTTTAGCTTAAATATGCCTCCGGCAGTGAATCGGAAATATTGAGCGAATTTTAAAGACGAGCAAACGCGGCTTAGGCGTGACATATCGGAGAGACGGTAAACTGCCGCGGTAGCTTAATAGATGAAAGCGACCGGCTCATAACCGGATGATAGTTGAGTTCGAGTCTCTCCCGCGGCACCAATTCAAAGCGCATTCTACACAGACCGATCTAATGAGTGCGCACGGTGAAGGGAATGTTCTTGAGTGCGCTTTGAAATGGCAATAAAACAACAGCTCTTATGTTTGCTAATTTCAACGGGAAATTAGCAGGTTGCCGAAAAGGCGTAACGTTTAATAAAAAAGCGACTTGCTGTTAAAGATTTAGAGGGTTCGATTCCCTCCGAGAGCCAACCAATTTTTTAAACATCAACAACGGAGTAAAAAACATGAAAACTATCGCAATTTTATTAATGACGATAATTATGATGGCTGGATGTACGCCAATCAAGCAAATGACGTTTGATTTAAACGGCGAAAGATACACATACAACTGCATAACATACACTTATCAATCTTGGTCTAGCGTAATGCCTGTGATGTACTCCGATTTTAATCCAATATCATTACACGTGAAAAAATTGTGTCACGGCAATTAATATTAATCTTTATCGGTCTTAACAGGGATTATTAAGAGGGTCGCGCTGATTTAGTCACGGTGGACACTGCTCAAGATGAGCTTATTCGCTAGGGATGACTACCCGCACTTTTGGTTACTGTCTTAGCCGAGCATGAGGGCTTAAGACTTATGCAACCTATAAAATTGGTTCCTTAGGTTATTCGCCCGCTGAAATATGCGGGCTTTTTTTTGTAAAAAGGAAATGAAAATGAATACAAAACGTTCAATAGCGGTGATGATTTTAATCGCTTTTCACCCTGCGTATGCCACTAACACAGACTGGCACGACGATGCTGTCAGCCGACAAATCCAAACCGACGCCCGCGCCGAAGCACGCAAAATCTGGCGCGAAGAGCATGGCGATTGGCAGCCGAATTTAACCCCAGCGGCCGAAGCGGAATTAGTACGTTACACCGCACAAAAACAAACCGAAATTGACCGCGCTTTAGGAGTCGCAAAATGAAAATTGAAAGTTACAAAGCAAATATCCTATATAACGCTGTCTTTCAGCGATATACCGGCGAATTATGGGTTAACAACCGACTGGAACAAAAGACCGGCAATTTTTTAAGTGAAGGTCTTGCCGTTGCGCGTTTAAACAAACGAATTGAATCCTTTAATGCTGTTAACGGTACCAACATTCCGCCGTATCAAAAAGACGCCGACACGAATCAATTCAAAGCGGTGCCGGAAGCGAAAGAATCATTACCGCCAACGGAAAGTACTCCAGCAGCAGAACTGAAGATAGTTAACATCGACACAGTACACAAACATCAACTGCGCAAGCGCCGTAAACCGTTTACGCCATACGGACTGAAAGGCTATTTTATGGATAAACAAGGCAATATCCGCTTGCATTTAGACCGCAAAGCCCACGCGCACACCATCGTCTTAAACCCCGATATGTTTGCCATGTTAGCTGACATGGTGCGAGCAACGCAGGAGCAATAAACATGGCGCGCCGAATTTTATCGCCGTGGCAATGCGACAGCGACCACGATTACTACGACCAGTTCGACCGTGACGAACCGGAAAACGACGAACCGCCCGAAGACTGGCGCGAACCGGAAGACGGCGACTGTGAGTATTGGGAATCTAATTGTTATGGGAGAGGGTGAAAATGAATTTTGAATTAATTTTATCTACCGAAAGCCGTGTGCTTTCAACAAATATTGTTGACTTTGAAAAACGAGCGGATCAGTTTCTTTCGACTTTAACAAACAAATTTGAAACGGACGACGATTTCGTCGCCGCAAAAGAAGAAGTCAAAACCTTAAAAGAGGTTGAGGATAAAATCCGCGTGGCGATTAAGTCGGCGCAAAACGGCGAAATTGCGGATTTAATCACATCGGCCGAAAACATTGCAGAACGATTCCGACAAGAACGCTTGAAACGCGATAAGCTAGTTAAAGAAAAAGAAGCAGAAGTCAAAGCCAATATTATCAACAACGCCTTTGAGCATATCAGCAAAGTGCGGTATGGCTACGAGAGTGATATTTCCCTTGCTCTTGAACGCACAATGCCAAAAAGCGATATTCAAACCCGTTTAAAAAATGCCACCGCGCGTCGCAGTACATTAGCAACACTAAAAAAAGCCGTTCATGCTGAAGAAACGTTGATTTTAGCAGAATTAGGTCAAGAAAGCGCTCGACTAACTGAGCGACGCAAACTCATTCCGGCATCCGCCGAACATCTGTTTAAAGACTGGCTTGAGTTAATTATTGGCAATGATGACTTGGCATCAATTGTGGAAATGCGCTTAAACGAAGAAACACGGCGTGAACAGGCGTTGCGCGAACAAGCTAAGCAAGCCGCCGAAGCGCAGCGCACACAAGCGGAAGCCCGCGCAGTTGCTGATGAAATAGGAGTACAAAGCGCAGTAGAAAAAACACAGGAAAATCAGACTGCACTTTCTAATGAACCAATATTCAATTTTGAAATCCGCATTGCATTTACCGGCACGCAAGAACAAGCAATCAATTTAACGCGCAAAGTAAAAGCGCAGTATGGCGACAATGTATCACTTAAAAAAATGAATTAAAGGATAAATAAAATGGCAACAGCACTACAAAATCTGACTGATAAACTGGCTAAACGGTTTGAAATTGCGGACGGTTCCGACTTGATGGCGACATTAAAAAATACCGCGTTTAAAGGGAATGTAAATGATAGTCAAATGACCGCGCTTTTAATTGTTGCGAATCAATATGGATTAAATCCGTGGACGAAAGAAATTTACGCCTTTCCCGATCGACAAAACGGCATTGTTCCGATTGTCGGCGTTGACGGTTGGGCGCGAATTCTTAATGAAAACCCAAATTTTGACGGCATCGAATTTGATTTAGATGATGAAAAATGCACTTGCCGAATTTATCGCAAAGACCGCTCAAAACCCATTTCAGTAACGGAATACATGAGTGAGTGTTTCCGTGATATGGGGCCGTGGAAAACACATCCGAAAAGAATGTTACGCCACAAAGCAATGATTCAGTGCGCGCGCTTGGCGTTCGGTTTTACCGGCATTTACGACCAAGACGAAGCGGATCGCATTGTTGAAACGCAGCGCGAGCCGGTAAATGTAACACCAAAACAAAAAGTGATAGACGTTGCAGTGTTAATTACATCAGAGCAGAAAGAAATGCTAATCGGCTTAATTGAAGCGACCGGCACGAATACGGAAAAATTATTGACGGCATATGGCCACACTGATATTTCCGATATGACAAAAGATCAAGCCGATAATGCTATATCAATTCTGAATAGTCGTCTTGATAAACAGCAAGAAAATGACGGAGAAGACGTTCCATTATGATTGACGGTCTAATAACGCTTGATTGCGAACAAGGCTCGGAAGAATGGCTACAGGCCCGTTTGGGTATTCCCACCGCAACGGGCTTTGAAAACATTGTGACGGCAACCGGTAAAAAATCAAGCGCACAAATTAAGTACATGGCTGAGTTGATTGAAGAAAGCATAATCGGACTACAAGACGAATCTTTTAAGTCACGATTCATGGAGCGTGGAAATCAACTTGAGCCGCTTGCCCGTTCTGCCTATGAATTCATCACGGGAAATGCCGTAACGCAAGTCGGCGGTGTATATCTTGATGAAAACAAAGAAGTGATGGTTAGCCCGGATGGACTAATTCCTGAGCTCAAAAAAGGCTTGGAAATCAAATGCCCGAAAATGAGTACGCACATTCGCTACTTATTAGAGGGCGGCGTTCCGTCTGAATACATAATCCAAGTTCAGGCTAATTTGTGGGTGACGGGCTATGACACCTGGGATTTTGTGAGCTACTGCCCGGAGTACCAAAAACAGCCACTTTACATTTTCACCGCACATCGTGATCAAGCGCTGATGACCGCATTTAACAAATTAATTCCGCAATTTTTAAACACATTGAGGGCTTATAAAAATGGTTAGAAAAATTATACAAATATCTGAAAGTGTAGTGCCAGAAACACAATTCCATCAGTTATTTTGGTCATTAACAGCACTATGTGATGATGGGACACTTTGGAATAAATCAGCAATTAAGGACGATTGGGTTCAAATTCCTAACGTACCACAAGACAAAACACCCGAAGCCACTAACAAATAGTGGCTTTTTTATTACTTCAAAATCAATCAACAATCCAAAACAGGAGAAAACAAAATGGCTAAAACAGATGTTCATGAATTCTTGGGCGAATTAGACGCAGGAATCTTTGAAAACAAACTTTCTACCGCACTTTCCGAAGTTGCGTTAGGTGTATTGGCGCATGATAAACAAGGTTCGGTGAAAATTGAATTTACCTTAAAGAAAGCAGATAGCGACAATCCGTCAGTTCAAATTCAGCATAAGCTGAGTTATGTCAAGCCGACTAAGCGGGGTAAGTCAGCCGAAGAAGACACCACCGCAACACCGATGTTCGTTCATAAAGGCGGCGCATTAAGCGTAACCCCTGATAAAGAACAAATGCCAATGTTAAAAGGCAGTGACGATCTGGCATTTGAACAAAAAGCAACATTAAAACGCCCTAATTAATCGCATTAATTATCGGTAATTTTTTATCAACAACAAACAAATGGAGATCCAACAATGGAACAAAATTTAAAGCAAATCCAAGACTTAGTGTTATCAAGCATCCGTGTCGGAAATAGTGATTATCCTATCGCAATTCTGCCGGAAAACATGGCGGTGCATTCGCTCGAAAAGCACAATAAACACCGTAATAACTTCCGTGCTACGTTCAACACTTATAACTTTGATAGTTTGATTGCTTACGCGAAAGCGCACGAGCAGAAAGACGCACAATGTTTTATTGATGAAAAAAATCTTGGTGCCCAAATTGTGTTTGATGTTGGCAGCCGTGAAGCGCCGTTACACGCTCAACACCGCGCAGTGTTACGAATGGAAAAGACCGCTGCGTTTAAAGCGTTATGCGACTTCCAAGGTTCAAAATGCGATCAGCGTGAATTTTCCGAATGGCTGGAAGATTGGAGCGATTACATCACGGCTTATACCGACGATGAAGACAAATTGCCTTTAACAAGCGCAGTCCAAGCAGTGCGCAAAATTACGCTTGATTATGCGCGTAACGAAGAACACGAAGTCAGCGACTTTGCGGCATCTAAATCAGCCATGGAAAGCGTAGAAGCCAAAAGCAAATTGCAGTTACCGAAGTATTTTGTGTTTAACACGCACACATACAAAGGCTTAGATAGTCAAGCATTTACGCTTCGCCTATCAATCCTTACCGGCGGCAATGCTCCTGTATTGGTGGCGCGTTTGATTAAAGCGGAACAAATTCAGGAAGCAATCGCGAAAGAATTTGCCGAAAAATTAACTGACGCGCTAAAAGATACCGAAATAAAAGTAAATATTGGCACGGTAGAAATTTAATAAATACGCCCACTCTTCGGAGTGGGTATTTTTTAGGTGCGAAGAATGAATGAAATTGAAATCAGCATCAAATATTCCCGCTTCGTGGATATTTTCGGATGTTATTTTTACACGAGAATGAATAACGGACTTGCAACATCCGTTACGCGGGCAATAGATGACGCTAAAAAACACTGGCTGTTGTTTGATTCCGATCTGAGAAGCGACATTATCAGAATAGCTGAAACGGCAAATTACCCGTGCGTAGTACAAAATTATGTTAATCACTTTATCAAATGGGCTAACAGTCAATTTAGCATAAAGCAAGATCACAACACACCGCGACCGCTGGTTGATGTGTTGCCGGTGGTAAATATGGCAAAGGTAAACCATAAAGCGGGTGATTGATATGGCAATAGTGTTGGATGGGATGGTTATTAATCTGATTGCTCTCTATGCTGCCGTTATTTTTGATAGGCACACCGAAAGAAAGTTATCTGAGGATACTTTCTTTTTTAATTTGAAAATATGGCTTATCTCTCGTGGAGTAAAAGATGTTTAGACGGGATTTACAAGTATCAAATGGCAAAAGATACGTTGTCATTGAATGTCAATTCGGACATGAATGGGGAATGGTAAGAGAGACCAGGGAAACCGTCAGCGATGGAGAGGCATTGGAAATCGTCCAATATTGGATTAAGTACAAAAGAATAAAACCAGAGCAAATTATGGTTATTGAAGTGCCTGATATTTGCAAGCCGTGGTGAATTAATATTTAACAATCTAACAGGAGTTATAAGTGAGCGGTTATTGAAACAAGTGTTAGAAATGTGTGTGATGTTAATAAATTGCCACGCACTATTACGGAAATTGATAATGTAGTTGAGGTGTAAGAAATATGACTGAGCTAACAAAAGATGACTTACGGGTTGGACATGTTTACTCCGCGAAAAGTCCTAAAGAACACGGTTTCCCACCATTATTAGGGGATAGACAAATACTATGGATGGGGCTTATTTATGACAATAAAGAGGGATTTGTTGATGGTTTGCAATATGATAGCCCATCAGTGAGACAAGGGCGTAAATATCCAAAAATCAGCATTGCCAAGTTCTTAAAATGGGCAGAAGCTGACATTACAGAAACAATGCCAAAAGGTAAATGGAGATATGCAAGATGACAGATAATAAAAGCGTTACATGGCTGGTAATGCATTTAATCAAGAGCTAGAAATCATAAAGGGCGTATTAACTTTAGATAAATGTATCGAATTTAAAAATTACATTTGGGAATGCCCTATGACTTATCTTGGGGGGTAGCATTCAAAAAAAATCTGACCGCACTTTTATGTGCGGTTCTTTATTGGAGTAAAAAAATGAACATTGCACCATTATTTATTTGTAGATTACTACAACGGGAACCTGTCAGCCCTTGGAAAGAATTAATAGACAGTCTAGAGAACAATCCTTTCGATTGGGTCGCGAATAGTTGCACTGTGGATAACAAAAACAATAAAACTAGATTTTGGATCGGAAATGGATACCCGCATTTTAAAATTTATCCTGGAGATTTTAAAATCCCGATTTCGCAAAGATACAGAGTTTACAAGGCTGTAAACGAGGTACAAGTAGCTAGATTTAAATCAAATAAATAATGGATTTTTATTGGAGTAAATATGGATATTAATATCTACGAAGATTTTTTATCAAAAGCAGAAATTGAGTTTTTGACTGGCAGAAAGCAGAAATCTCTTGTTGTTGAGCAGCTAAATGCGATGGGTATACCTTTTAAGCGGAACGCCAACGGGTATCCTATTGTACGCAGAGATTATGACAAAGTAAAATCTCGAACTGCTAAAACTGAATCTCAAAATTATGAAAATAATGCTTGGAGACCATCTGTGCTACAGGCGTAGGAGGTATGTATGGCCAGACCACGTAAGCGCGAAAACCAGGGCTTACCACAAAACTTGTTATGTCGTAAACGCCAAAGAAAAAATGGGAAGATTGTAACCTATTACTATTATGTAATGATAGATAAAAAAGAAAAGTCACTGGGGACGGATAAGCATCTAGCTGTATTAGAAACGGCTAAGCTCAATTGTGACAGGGTTTTAATAAAAAGTGAAGTCGCCACATTCTTGACAGTTGCAATAAGATATGAAAATGAAGTATTGCCGATGAAGGCAGAAGGAACGCAGAGAACCAACAAAACAAACATTAAACGCTTGCTTGAGTTTTTCGGCAATCCACCAGCCCCACTTGATGACATTGAGCCATACCATATAAAACAATATTTAGACTGGCGAAAACATCAAACTGCATCAGCAAATAATGAGGTTGCATTATTTCACCACATATGGATGAAAGCCCGCGAATGGGGATATACAAAATACTCCTGCCCGAGCGAAGGAATCCAGCGATACAAGGTTAAGTTCCGCGACATTTACGTGGAAGACCACATTTTTGAAATGTTAAGAGAATCAGCTGATCCGATATTAAGAGACTTACTTGACGTGGCTTACCTTACAGGACAAAGACCAGTTGATATAGTTAATCTCCAGCCGAGTCAAATCATTGATGGAGTATGGCAAGTTAGACAGCAAAAAACAAAAAATAAAGTAAGTATCGCAATTGTAGGGAAATTAAAAGAGATCTTAGATAGGAGGATGTTGTCTTCTGACACCGAATCGGCTCAAAAACAACTTGGCCATACAAACGCTCAGATGACAAGACGTTACATAAGAAGGAATAAGATCGTACAGCCAACCAAGCTATAATTTCGGAACGTCATGTATAATTTCGGAACGATAGTAATTTAAATAATAATTAATTTATTGAAATCATTAATATTTATTGGTTGCTATACGTCACCTAAATTTTTGTTATAAAAAATAATAAGCGAGCCTCTTAAAAGGATTTGGTTTATTTTTTCGTTCCGAAAAAGTCAATATTATTGTTCTTTTTTCTCTTTTAAAATCAAAGATATTTAAAATTATTTCGGAACATATTTATAACATAAATGGATGATTGTTACAGGGTTAAGTGCGGCCATAATAACCGCACTTATGGATCGTTTCGCACATAAAGATATTGATTTTCTTTTTGCTTATCCGCTAAATAGGTTTCGGTTACATACTTAGCCAACCATTTAACAAATAAACCCTCATTAACTTTACTCTCGGCTATTTTTTGAGCTAGAGCATAGTTATCATCGATAATAGGCGTTGCATTTGTAGATTTTACATTACTGGTTGACGTCAATCTAATCAGTGTACAATGTCTAACCTTTTCCCCTGTCGCCTCTGAGTATTCCTGCCCGACATCAATTAATTTTGGGTAACTACCTTCAGCCACGTATAAGCAAGTGCTGTTTTTAAATGATTCAGGCAACTCAATTTTTACTCGTACCTCTTTTCCGCTTTCACGTAATTTACTTAATACGTGCTGTTCAAATAGTTTAGGTACTTCAAATTTAATCACCTCTAAGCCTTCAGGTATAACGTTGGGTTGTTGATAAATTTCATTTAATTTCTCATCAAGGCTAGTTTCTTTTTCGTTATCTTGATGAGTAATTTCGCCTTTAGTAATTAAATATTTAATAGGCAAAACCTTTACTTTATAAGCTTTTAAATAGCCAAATTTATTCATTTCCCACCACCGTTACATCAAGGATTAAAACAAATTCACCGCCTACAAGTGTCCGCACTTTGCCGTTTTTATCAATGCACTGTAAATCGTAAGGCGCTGATTCCCACTTGACCGATTCGGTTTTTCCGTGTGGTACGTTAACAATAATTAAGTTATTCTCGACCACAATTTCACCCGTGGTAGATGATAATTTAATCGTCTCACCACGCTTAGGCTTGATATGTAAATCAAGTCGGCACCCAGTAAAATCTACCGCACTTTGTTGTTCAGTATCTTCGACCACTTCAAAAACAAAGCCGTCGTCATCTCCACGTACCATCTCTAAATCGATAATATCCATGATTTCCTCACAATAAAAAAGCCCCACAATGGGGCTTGGTTGATTACTCAGTATTATTTAGCTCTATTCCTGAATCATTAAAACACTTCCGATGAAATCGGCGTCTCCGGCAAAATAAAGAAAAGGAGATTGATTTTTATCTAAAACTCCTATGTCGGATCCGCGCTTTCTTTCTTCATCTGGGGTTAATTTTCTTGTTCGTATGCTCCCATTGAGAATCTCAATACATCTCCCTTTGTACGATTTTTTAGGGAAATAAAATGCTAATAATTTAAAACCGGAAATAGACATTTCTTTATCTTCTCGCATGTCAAAATCTAGTTTAATTAGTTGTTTTGGCGCGGCGGTTAGTACCTTCCCGCTTATGTTTACTCCATAATTCGATGTAGCTAGCGGATCTTCCATTCTTAAAATGTTAAACCCGATCTTTGTGCCACCTCCGCGCGGATTCCAATTAAGAAACGTTTCACCAAAGACGACGTCATTCTCATTTTGGTAGAAGGTAATTGAATCGGTAACATAGTCATCATTTCTATCATCATATCTCGTCCATGATAAGACAGTTCCCGATGCACTCCACCCTTCTTGCGTTGGTTCCGTTATGCTGTCCGGCGAATAAGGCGAATAAACAGATAATAAATACTCATTAGGCGCAAGGGTAAAGCATTTCGTGATTCCGTAATTAAAAGGCTTCTCGATCTCTCTTTTAACAAGTGAGTAATGATACAATCCGTCTAACCCTTTGCCATCAACAACTACAGAGTAGTTACTGCTAGCACCATTAATCTTTTCAGTGATTAATGCCTTTGTTTTTTTGTTGCTAAATGCGATGTCTCGCATAGTGTTGCCTGTTATTTTTACAGCATTATCATTAACCCGTAACTCATCACCAAACACCTTAACGCCGTATGACATATTTACCCCCTTAAATGTGGACTTTTTTGATAAAAATGCTTTAATCTTGGTTAACAACTTCATTAGGTTGTTTCCCTTCTGTTATTAGGGACAAGATTTCCTCTCCGCGGAAAATTGAGTCTTGATTAATTGATAGTAATTGCATTGCCTCAAATACGATCGCACTACCTTGTGAGAGTGATACTCCACCGATCAATAGCCCTGTAATCTGCCCGTTAGTCATATTAATAAAATCAGATTCTGTTTCAAAACTTGCGATCTGCACCTCCATTTCTGCGTTTATAAAATCAACTCTTATTTGAGATATGGTATGGTATTTACGCACATTAGACGTAATACCATTAAGCATATTGATTTCCTTTTTAAAAAAATAAATCATGACAATTTACCCAATCTAACCCTTAAATTACCGGACTCATCATAAACATCGATTCTGTCATTTGTGATAACCATCCCAACATTGCCGCTATTTGCTCTGATAGTGACACCACCTGATCCATTAACAATAAATCGGTTATTAATGTTAAGCGACCCACCATTAATAACAGGTGATTGTATCGTCTGGTTTGCTTTAATATGTTGCCCAAGGATTGTACCATCTGCAATTAAATCACCGCTCAAAGCAAGACGACCATTAGCAAGCGTAAATACATTCCGCACTGTGCCATCAGTGGCATTTTTGACAACGCCGAATTTGTCAGCCATTACAATTACTGAGCTTTCTGCCGTCCTGCCATCACTTGACGCACCAAGCGCAATCCCGGCAATTGCAGTACGACCACCACCGACCACTTGCGTTTTAATGGTGTGCGTTGCCGACAACTTGTTATTAACGCCTGCAACCGTGCGGCTCACTACATCAATCTCCGCTTTGCTTTGGGCCACTGCGTCCGTTTTTGCTTTATCTGCTTTGGCTTGCGCGTCTGCTTGCCATGTGGCGCGCAAACTTTGTTGAGCAATGCTGGCAACCTCGGACTTGTCCGCTTTGGCAGTGCGGATATTTGCGATTGAGCCTTCCGCGTTAGCCACCCTGCCCGCTAGCGCTTGTCTAGCTTGAGCTTCCGCCTTATCTCCGTCCGCTCGTGCTTTTTGTTCAGCGGTTATGCCGGATAATGCAGATTCCGCTTTGGCCGTTGCAGTTGTAATGCGTTGCGCTTGTTGCTCATCAACTGTTTTAAGCTCGCTGATTTGCGTTCCGCGCGTCACCGCTTCCTGTTGGATTTGCGCAATAGCTCTTTCCGCAATATCTTTCGCCGCTTCCGCCGCTTCGGATTTACCGCTGATCTCATTGATTAACTCTTGCGTCAATGCGCTTTTGTTAATCTGTCCGTGGATATAATCAACAATCTTTGTTGCATCGCGCTCTGTTACGCCCTCGACCGCATCCGTAAATTTCCCCGCAACATCTTTACTCACCATGCGCGCCCAAAAATAGTACGTTTCAGCAGCACCCAAGCCGGTGTAACTGTAACTATTGGTCGGGTATGCGAGAGTGACAAGTTTCCGAGCATGTTGGAAATTGTCGTCTTGACTAACCCAGATTTCGATTGCGGCATTCGTGTTCGCAAAAATCGGGTTACGCCAGTTAAGATCGATCCCCATCACCTTACTTACAGTGACAAGCTCTTTAATATCAAAATTGATACTAAAGCTCTTTGTAATCGGTTCAGACAGTTGCCCGGCAAGGTTTTTCGCGCGAATTTCGGCGATATAGTCGCCGTCTGGCAAGTCGCTAAACGCGATAGACGGCTGATCCAAATCGTCGTAAACGTTAAATAAATTACTGTTACGATAGAGTTTTACTTGATATTTAAGACCTTGACCGACAAAGTTTGCCGGCGGCTTAAAACTCAATGAGATTCCGCTGCCGTCCGCGTTTACTTCGGCGTCGCTTACTGCCGACACCCCGGCTTGATGTAACGTTGTATTACGAGACTCAAAACTTGCCGAGTTATCAACAATCGCTTGTTTTTGCGGCTCATGTTGTAACGCCGTGATCGTATAATTGCCGTCGTTTTCAGAGATGCCGATAGCACGGTATAATTCCGTGCGCACTAACGGCGTTTGTAGTGCCCAGTTGTCGTCAGGGTTTAAGTTTTCCGGTACGCTCTCCAAATTAACAACATTTCCAGCGACACTTAGGATTTTAACCCGTTCTGTGCGCTGTCCGTTGTTATCTCTCACAACGTAGGAAAGATAGCTGTCTCCCTCAATTTTGATTTTGCGGTCTAATTCGACCGCACTTCGATTAATTGCTATAACGCGCCCGCCTAGGTTTGTTTTAGCCCAACTATTGTCCGCAACTTCGATTATATCGCCTGGCAAGTGGTGTAACCCCTCGCGCCCAACGGTAAATGTAATGGTGCATTGCTCTAATTTAGATGTGACAAGCACCCATTTCCCGTAGCGGCGCGCCTGTCCGCGTGATGTACAGGCAAACGCAGTGATTTTTTTAACGTTGTAGCCGTAACGAGCCACCATCTCATCATCAACAACATACTCAATAGCTTTTTGATACATGTTGTTTTTGTCGGCATACTCTACCTCAACAGCGGTGTAAATGGATTTCAGCGGGACATATTGACGAGCAAATTTACCGTCGATTACGTTTGCTTGAGAGTAAGTACACACCGGATCGGTTGGGCGATCTTGGATTGCCAGCATCTGCATTCCATTCCAGGCTACAATAGCACGGAAAACGGATGACATATCGTTTAATACTTCATACGCCGATCGCTGTTCAGTGATCCAAATACCAGCCGTCATACGAGGTTCTTTGCCTCCATAGCCGTCAGGTACAAGCTCGTCACAATACTGCGCAATTTGATAAAGCTGGAATTTATTAAGCCCGTACTCGCTGATTCTTTTACCGATCCCTACATCGGGATTGGTTGCTAAATCGTAAAAAATCCAAGCTGGGTTTTCCGTCCATGCTTTTTTAAAGTCGCCGCGCCAAATGCCTGGCGCATAAGTGCGTGTTTCAGGATCGTAAGTGGACGGCACGCTGATAATACGGCCATCCAGAAGCGAATTTACATTTGGGAAATTAGGGGTGTGTCGTGAGTCGGTTTTAATGCCGATCATTGCAATGTTTGGATATGACAGTTTTGCGTCGATAATCTCCGTGTAACTACTCCAAACGATAGCATTTTGTAAGCGTTGGCTTTTTGAGTCCGCTGTAACCCGTCTAACGGTGACATTAAACGGCTTAGGGGGTAACTCATCGATAATGTAACTGCGGTAAAAACGGGAGGATGATTTGCCGTTGATGGAGTAACTTTTGTAAAGATTACCGTTTATTAAAATTTCAAACTCTACAGACGCTCCGTTTGTGTCACCTTGATCATTTTGGCTAAATAATGCATTAACACCAATTGTCACACGTAATCGATCAACATCAGGATCGATAATTGAACGAGTGATTGGGAGTTCTTTTTTTACTTCAATACCAATAGGCACTTCACGCTGGCTGCTATCAAACCCGGTCATTGGTAACTGATCTTGAGTTCCTAGCGTGTACTGGATTTCCATGTTTGTAAAATTAAAACTATCTACGTCATTATCATCCTTACCGCTCGCGTTTTGGATTGGTGTATTGTCTAAATAAGTTGATTTCCACTTATTCACCGGCCCCTTGATTGGTCCGAGTGATATAATTCCAATTGCGCTTAATCGCTGTGATGATAGCAAAGAATCCGGCGCTTCTACCGGAGTATGTCCGCCGACGCCACCTTTTTTACCGCCCATATTTACCCCAATAAAAAAACCGCACATAAAAGTGCGGTCTGTTAATTACGTTTTAATTTTCTTCTTTTGCCAGTCCCACCAGTTTGCGTGTTATCGGACTCAGGTGCATCGTCGTACGCTTCGGCGCCTTGCGATACTAAAACAAGACTTGTCATCATACGCCCGTAAAGTAACGGTATAGGTCGCCCTTGTGGGGTTAGATTTTTAAGATTACTAAATGATGTACTTTGATTTTTCTCGCCCTCTTTTATTTTCTGATCACCCATACTTGGCGTAGGTGTCAAAAGCGATATTGCACCACTAACGATTAGTGATGCACCAACGGTGAATGCCATTGTGGCACCTGCAAAACCCTGCGCCCCCAAATAAGACCAACCGGCAGCACCACCAGCATACCAAGACGCAGCAATCAGTACTACACCAACTATTATTTGGCCAATTCCAACCCCTTTTCCGGCGCCAGCAATTACCGGGGTAAAATGGATAGTGCAATCAGCCTTAAAGTCTATGTCGGCTTTAACTTGACTTTCCTCAAGATAAGTGTTTTTCCCGATTCTAACTTTATAGCAACCTTTTTTGAGATGCTCGCGCAATCCCTTAATTTGGGTTAAAAGCCCGCTCATTAACTCAGAAAAAGAATCAACCTCAAGTTCTACCGGCTCATGCACAAATCGTTTAAGATCGCCGTAAAATTTAACTTGTACCATTCTTTGTGTCTCCAAACAGAGTGTGTGTTATTAAGCCAAAAACCATCATAAGGCACGCGAGCAGATAGCCTATCTTGACTATGATGTAACATCATTTGATTGCCAAGATACACCCCGGCATGATTCGCCACTTTACTGCCGACTTGAATTAAGACAACATCGCCGATCTGTATATCTGCTTCATGCATCACCCTGTAAAAACCACACCGTAATAGCCCATCTTCATAAAGATTCTCTGTTTCAAACCACTCAAACGGATACTTTGAGTTGTCCGGCAGATCAATCCCTGCAAGCATATAACTGTCTAATACGATATTCCGGCAGTCTTGTTTGTTGTTTTCAAACTGCCGCCCGATTAATGGCGGGACATTGCGAAAACACTTAATGTCACCGTCAACCACGAGCCAAAAATCCAAACCTAATCGCACTTGGCAGGCGCGATCTGATGCAGATAAATAAGGCAATCCGAACATATAGTCGCTGTCTGGGTGGGAGTGCACCAGCACAACAATCTCGCCTTGCTCTTCGGCTCTGATAAATTCTTCCGGTGCAATTTCGAAAAAATTTACCGGATCGGAAGCAACATTAGTACACGGGTAATAATACAAATCCCCACGCACAGATAAAACAAACCCGCAAGATTCCTGCGGGTGACATCTCGTGGCATGGGCTAATATTGCCTGTTTCAACTCAAAATCAATCATATTAATTACCAAATTGTGTTGTGCTCGGGAAACCACCGAACGGCAATACCGCATTTTTTCCCCAGCGTAATTTACACCCGCGCAAACAGTGTGAGCATTTATCTTTTTTAGGATCTGTGGTCGGCTTGTCGTATTCGTCCGCCACCGGTCCGCCCGTGTAACCGCACTGAGAAGATCTATATTGCCAAATACAAGTATCAGATGTAATCATCAATAGAGGAATTCGTGCGCCGTCAGTCTCAATCGGCAATGCCAGCTCGAATGTTGCCGTAACATCATCAAGAGATTTTAACTGTTCGATAACATACAAACTCACCGCTTCCTGCATCGGGTCGGCGTTTGGGTTACCTCCGTCAAAATTTACCGAGTCTAAAAACTTCGCGTAAACCTGACGTCGTACGACTTTACCGCCAATCCCATGCCCAAAATCCGCAACAATACCCGTTACCAACCCATAAAGATTGGATAGCGTAAGTGTAGGACGATTACTTGGCCCACTGCTTGATAACTCAAAGCCCTCAGCATTTATTGGGTATGCGACGTATTCATTACCTTGCCAGATAAGGTTTTTGCCCCCCTGCGTTAATCCGTTATGAAAACGGTATATTTCGCCTTTTTTATCGGGCGAGCTATTAGATGGGATTTTACTTAAATCAATTTCCCATAATTCAATCAGTGCGCCTTGCTCGAGTTTGGATAATTCCGACAACATTTTATTCGGGGTATCTTTTGGCATTACATCACCTCTTCAAAAGTGCAGCTAATTTCGGTGTATTTTTTATCTACAGTTTTAGACCATTTAGGACAAACCGCCTTGATTAATGCACCGCCCTCATACTCTTTAAATAAAAACGGAGTTACCCCGCTATGCTCCATAAAAAAGCGGTCTAATTCGACCGCACTTTTATGATTTAGCTTGTACGTCATGCTAAATTTACGCAATAGCGGATTTAGCCCGTCAACCATTCGCTGTTCGTAGCCGTCGCCAAATTTATTTACTTTTCGGCGAGGTTCGCTTTCCACGGTGTATCCGGGTTTCGGACAAAAATTAATTGTTCTTAACGCCACAATTTACCCCTAGTTCAAAAGACCGCCATCGCGCCCACGTTGTTTTCGCATTACTTCCAGCACTTTTACCGTGATTGCGTCGGATAACGCCTTACTTTGCGCAATCTGCTGATCTACCGTAACATCCTCTTTACCATCTTTAGCAATATTGATTGTGATGCTGATCTCATTGTGATCACCCTCACCACCATTGCTGCTAATTCCTGGATAACTCGGCGAACCACCACCGCCCACGCGCCCACCACTAGCAAAGCGCGGTAATCGTCGCTGATTAAGCGCATTCATAAATGCCACCCCATAGTGATCCACGGTACGGGATGTCATTACAAATTCGTTATTGGATAACCAGGCGGGGATTGAGTCGCTTGTTCCGGTTCCTGGACCTTGTACATGACCGCCGGTAGCAAATGCCGCAACGCTGGTAATTTGCGAGATTAAGTTAACCCCGGCACTTGCCACGGCTGCCATATTCGCAAATTTTTGAGCTGGAGTAAGTGCGGACGGATCAGCCATTGCCTGCACTATTGCTTGCGACAGTTTTACTGTTGCTTCAGCAATTGCAAACGCCTTGGAAATAGCAAACATCGCTTTATAAGCAGCAGATTGTTTTCCTGCAGACTGCTCAACCATAGAGGCAAGATTGCCAAAAGCGCCCCCCAAATCATTGAGTCCTGTAGCATACGATTCCATTTCCTTTTGGATCTTATCGTTTTTGTATTTTTCAATGATTTGCTGTTTGCGTTGTTGGAATTCTTCTTCCGTGATTAACTTTTGATCGTTAAATGCTTGGAGCTGAGCTAGCTCTTGCGTTTGTTGATTAATTAGCTCTTGTTGCGGATCATAAAATGCGCGTAATTGGTCTAATGGATTGACCGCACTTTGAGCTCTGTTTTGAGCATAATCAAATTTCAATTGCAATTCAGCAGTATTCGCTTCACTACCTGTAAGCTGTCCTGCCTTTTTAAGCTCTTCAATTACAGCTAACTCATCATTTAAGTTAGCACGTAATAATTTCTCAGGCGCATACTTACCTGCAAGCTCTAACCGTTGACGAGCAAATCGCTCGGTGATAGCTGTTTTTGCTGTTTCATATTCTTGGTGAGATACAACACCTTTTTTGTTGTGCTCTTCCAAACGCTGGAACATTCTTGTTTGTTCCAAGTCAATCTCAGCAAGGCTAGAACTACTTTTCTTACGAATTTCATCATAGAAACTTAACCAGCTATCTCGAGCATTTTCACCAGATGATTTGCCACCCCTTGATTTTTTGTGACTTTCTTTGATTTGTGTCTCAATTGTTGTCACTTTGGTTTCATCGGAAAACATTTTTTCCAATGTTGCTTTTCCGGCTAAAATCTTATCTAGTGTTTCAAGTGATAACCCAACTGCTTTATCTGCCGCATTAGCTGCAGTGATTGTGCCTGTAGCAATGCCAATCAATACTTCGTTATATTCAGCACCTTCCTTACCAAGCAATTCGTAAAGACCAGCCAACACATAAGCGGATTTGGCCTGACCTTGTTGTTTGAGTTTTGCAACTTCAAGCTTTTGAGCAAGAGACGTAGATTTCTCTTTCAGCTTTTCCATCGCATCTTTTAAATCTAACGTCTTATCTGCTGCTTTATTTGCACTATTAGCCGTGTCATTAAAGCTTTTCGGCAGGTTAGCTATAATGTTATCTGCAGTTTCAGCTGATACACCAAGCAACTTGAATTTCTGCCGCACTTCATCAACATTTTTACCTGCTCGAAGCATCTTCTCGCCAAGTGGAGAAAGCATTTTTTCAAGTGACTGTCTTGCGACATCGGCATTTTCTTTAATTACTTGGATTTTGTTTTTTAAACTTTCGATTTCTGCATCATTTGCGTTTCCACCAACGCTAATGCCATCAAAATCTGCGCCAACCTGCTTTGTTGCTATTCCCGCTTTTAATTTTTCAATCTCAGCGTAATATTTTTCTATATCTTCAAGCTGTTTTGTAATTTTAAGAGATAATGCCGCTTCGGTGATTTGATCATAAGATTCGGCTAAAGCTTGGTTAGCAACAGATGTATCTAATGCCCATTGTCGAGCTTCTGCTGCTTGTGAACTAAAAAATAATAATGATGTGGCAGCAATACCAATCACTCCAGCTGGGCCACCAAGTAAAGCCATTACACTTTGCAAACCTTTTGCCGCCATCGTTGCAAGATTAGTTGCTGTAGCAAGGTTTCGTTTTGCTGCAGCTTCTGCTTCTGCAAGTGCAATAATTTGAGCAGATTGCACTTTCATTCTTTCACGCAATGCAAATCGAGTTTGTTCAGATTGAGCAAGCTGTAATTGTGCGGTCAAACTAGACATTTCAAGCTGTGCGGCAACTCGCATTGCTGTGGCTCTTTCATAAATACTTTTTGCTTCTGCTGTATGAGCTAAAGCGTTTTTAGCACTTATAATACCCGATTTCGCTAACTCTGCACTGTATTGACTAATTCTACCAACAGCTAGAGCACCAGTTAAAACAACAGCTGCAGTGATTAATGAATCAAGATTTTTTGAAACAAAATCTACACTCTCACCAAGTTTTTGAGTTATGCCATAAGTGCGGTCAGCTTCACCGGCATATTTAATAAATGATGTTTCGAGATTGGTGTATGACATCGAAAGTGTTTTTACACGTTTCTCGAAATCA
>QWCZ01000648.1_pt1 | contig 24277 bp, 16 predicted proteins | sample 1972651 | NCBI WGS metagenome assembly QWCZ01 (sample SAMN09866695, study PRJNA288562) | Human oral metagenome isolate pre1_saliva, whole genome shotgun sequencing... | isolation source: mouth | host: Homo sapiens | place: USA: California
ACGAACGAGCGCCGCCCGAGGCGCACGCCTTTGAGCCGCCATTGTGGCCGCCGCAGCGCGAGGAGCCAACGATTGATGGCCATCACGCGCTGATTCACGGTCTTGGGCGAATAGTGCTCCATGAGGGCGCTGCGATGTCGGAGTAGATTCTCCTTGTTGAGCGCCGGGAAGCGCGCCAAGAAGTCGCGCACCGCCTTGACATAGGCGCGCACGGTGTTGGGGGCGAGGTTGTCGTCGATGAGGCTTTGCTCAAATGCCGGCAGACTGGCATGGGGATCGATGTTCTTGCGCATAAGTGTAGGGATTTGAGGGGATTTCCGAAACCAAGTTACGGCTTTCCGCCCAAATGCTTCGGTTCCCACGCAATTATCGGTAACCCGCCCTATCAAGTGACATCTGAGAACACAAGTGATGCTCCCGTTTACCATTTATTTATCGACCTTGCAAGCCTTTTGGCACAAAGAGTCTCGCTTCTGACTCCCGCTCGCTATTTATTTAACGCAGGCAAAACGCCAAAGGAATGGAACACCAAGATACTTAATGACGAACACTTTAAGGTGGTTGCTTATTGGGCAAATAGTACAGATGTGTTCCCAACAGTAATTATAAAAGGAGGAGTGGCTGTTATGTACAGAGACTCTAAGCAGGTTTTCGGCAAAATTGGTACGTTCACTGCTTATGCAGAACTTACAAGTATTGCCAACAAAGTTACCTCTCCGTTGGGTAGATTAAGTGACATTGTTTATCCGCAGAATAAGTTTGACTTGGAGGAGGTCTACAATCAGTGTCCAGACGCGCGTGAGATTATAGGGAGTAATGGTACTGAACGTCGACTTACCACTCCAATTTTCAAGCAACTTACTTTATTCTGTGTAAATCAAACGGAGCAGAATTCTTACAAGATTCTTGGTCTGATCGATAATAAACGTTGTTATCGTTGGATAGACAAACGATATATTGAGACACATCCGAACTTGGAAAAATATAAGGTGATTGTTCCTAAAAGCAACGGGTCGGGAGCAATCGGAGAAGTACTGAGTACACCCCTTATCGGAGAACCTCTCATCGGAGTTACTCAATCATTTTTGACAATAGGGGCATTCGACACTCAGGCAGAGGCAGAAGCTTGTCTTAAATACGTTAAGACAAAGTTTGTTCGTACGATGCTGGGTATTCTCAAGGCTACTCAGGACAATCCCAAAGACACTTGGCGACTTGTCCCCTTACAAGACTTCACTTCCGCGTCGGATATAGATTGGACGCAGGAGATTGAGCAGATCGACCGCCAACTCTATCGAAAATATGGACTTACGCCACAAGAAATAGCCTTCATCGAGGAAAAAGTAAAACCGATGCAATGAACAGCGGCACACCACTCGTTTGTGGTGCGCCGCTTTTTTATGATTGATTCTCTTCTAAAGTGCGAAGGATGAGGCGTTTCATCGAGTCGTCCACCTCGAAGAGGGCATAAAGTTGGGCATTCACGTCTCCAGCATAGTCAATAACGCCGTTGTCGTCCGAATAGTCGAGCAGATCGGGCACCATTTTAGCGAGCGAACTCAGACTTTCGTCTGTGAGTAGGAAAGTGTAGCGTACGAAATCGGTTTGGCAGTAAGCAAAGAAGTTACGTGCTTCGCGTTCGGTGGCGAAAGTCTTGAGCGCCACGCGCGATCGTCCGAAAGCACTGCGGTCGTCGAGCACCTCGAGTTGGTTGCTTCGCTTCTGACCACCCGCGTTTGCGCTCGATACGACCACCTTCCAGCGGCGCAAATGCTCCTTTCCAGTGGTGACAACCTCTTCTTTGGCCACATACCAGCGTGCGCGGCCGGCTTTTCCCGCTTTGTCATTCGTGAGGAGTTTGATTTCATCTGCGGCGAGGGCTTCCCCCTTTCGATAGGGGCGCACTTTGTCGGGATGGTTCTCCACAAAATTACTTTCGATGGAAAAAAGGCTACGAGGAAGCACCGCATCATGCAGAATAGCAAAGCGTTCTTCGGTGACGCGCTGTACATTCTCGCCGATGGCTGCGGCTTCGGGATCGAGCACCAGCATTTTTTCGCCCGGTGCATCGGCATGTGTGGAGATCGTCATCCCGTTTTTGGTATAGAGGTAGTCGAATCCTGCTTCTTGCTTCTCTCTATCTTTGAAAACGATGGAGAGTCCGTCGGCGATACCCACTTCACGGAACACTTCATTGGACTGGGGATAGAAATGTAAGCGCGCCAAATGCGGATCGTTGATTTGTTTCAATCCAAACTCGATCAACCCTTTCCCCGAACGGTGGATCCAGCGCACAGCAGGGTAGATTAAAGAGGAGTAGCGCGGCTGTAATTGATCGGAGAGCATTTGGAAGTAATGGAAAACATTTACCACAGCTTTCTGCCCATTGGCCGTTTCCTTTTGCGCCACCACCACTTGATACGGCGGGTTACCGATAATTGCGTCTAAAGGAAACTCCTTTCCCCTCAAACGCGACACCGATCCCTCTCGCGTCCCCTCTTTTTACCTAAATCCATTCCAAGCCTATGCCTACCTACTCCAGTTCTATGCTGCCGCAAGTCATTTATGTCTTCTCCACAGACTACCCTTTGCACAAAGGGTGCCTGAAAATCGGCATGACCAAGCTGACCGAAGACTGCAAACAGCTGCCCGCACCCAACGATCCCCTGCTCATCGCAGCGGCACGCGAGCGAATTGACCAGTACACGAAAACGGCGGCCATAAAATATGAGTTGCTCTACACCGAGTGCTCCGCTTTTATCCACAAGGGTGTCCTGCAATCGTTCGACGACAAGCAGGTGCACAGCGTTTTGCTCCGCTCGGGCATTCGGCGCCCCGATTTCTCGGACGAGGGCCTCGGCAAAGAATGGTTCGAGACGGATTTGGCTACCGTGAAAAATGCCATTTCCGCCGCCAAGGAGGGGCGCAGCAGTCTCTTTCCCGAGGAGAAGACGCAAAACGAGCCCACCCCCATCGTCTTTCGCCCCGAACAGCGCGAAGCCATCGACAAGGCGGTGAAGCATTTCACCAAGAACAAAGGCAAGGGGCAGCGCAAAATGCTTTGGAACTGCAAGATGCGTTTCGGCAAAACCCTCTCGGCGCTGCAGGTGGTGCGCGAGATGGGCGCCCGACGCACCCTCATTGTCACGCATCGCCCCGTGGTCAATGCCGGATGGTATGAGGACTTTGAAAAAATATTCTATGATCTGCGTGCCGCTGAGCCCGTTGCCGACGGCAGCAAGGGCGCGGGCGCAGCGAAAAAGGGCGAATTGCAGGGAAAATACAACTACGGTTCGGCGCAAAAGGGGGAGCGCCTCGACCAACTGCTGCTGCAAGCCGACGAAGGTGCGCACATTGTGTGTTTTGCCTCCCTGCAAGACCTGCGCGGATCGGAAGACGTGGGCGGAAAGCACGAAAAAAACGACAACATCTTCGCCACCGACTGGGATTTGCTCATTGTCGACGAAGCACACGAGGGCACGCAGACCGAATTGGGGCAGGCGGTGATCGACCAACTTCGGCATGCCGACACCAAAGTGCTGCAACTTTCGGGCACGCCCTTCAACCTCTTCGACCAATATGACGAAGACGAGATCTTCACCTGGGACTATATCATGGAGCAGCGCGCCAAAACGTCGTGGGACGAGTACCATGTCGGCGACTCCAACCCCTATGCGTCGCTGCCGGCCATGCATATTTACACCTACGACCTGGGCCGACTGATGAATCGCTTCGCCGATGAGGACAAAGTCTTCAACTTTCGCGAGTTTTTCCGTACCGACGAGCAGAGCGCCTTCGTGTACGACAACTTTGTGGGGGACTTTCTCGATCTGCTCTGCTGCGACGACGAAGATTCGCTCTATCCTTATGCCAAAGCCGACTTCCGCCGCATTTTTCGTCACACGCTTTGGGTGCTTCCCGGCGTCAAAGCGGCCAGAGCCCTGAGCAAGAAACTGCAAGCCCACCCCGTTTTCGGCGCCTTCACCGTGGTGAACGTGGCGGGCGAGGGCGATGCCGACGAAGAAAGTCGAGACGCGCTCGAAAAGGTGAACAAAGCCATCGGCAAAGACCCGAGCGCCACTTACACCATCACCCTTTCTTGCGGTCGGCTCACCACCGGCGTGAGCATACGTCCCTGGACGGGCGTGTTTCTCCTGGCCGGTTCGTCGTCGACCTCGGCCGCCGGCTACATGCAAACCATCTTTCGCGTGCAAACGCCCTTCGAATACCAAGGTCGCGTGAAGGAAAATTGCTACGCCTTCGACTTTGCGCCCGATCGCGCCCTGCGCATGCTGGCCGAAGCCTCGAAAGTGTCGTACAAAGCCGGCAAGCAAACCGCCGAAGACCGCCACACCCTCGCCGACTTCCTCCACTTCTGCCCCGTCATCGCCCTCGAAGGCAGCAAAATGAAGGCCTTCAACGTCGACAACCTCCTCACCCAACTCAAACGCGTGCAGATTGAGCGCGTGGTCAACGCCGGTTTCGAAGACGGCGCCCTATATAATGATGAGTTGCTCCGCTTGGAAGACGCCGATGTCGCCGACTTCAACGGCCTGCGCGCCAAGATCGGCACCACCAAGGCCCTCAAACCGGTCGATAAAGTCAAAGTCAGCGACAACGGGCTCGACGGTAACAACGCCCAACCGCCCGCCCCGTCCGATAAGAAGCCCTCCAAGGAGTCCGATCCCGAGGCCGCAGCCCAAAAGGCGCTGGAAAACGAACGGAAAAAGCAGCGAAAAAACGCCATTGCCATCTTGCGCGGCATCTCCATCCGCATGCCGCTGCTCATCTATGGCGCCGATCTGCACGACGAAGCCGTCGAACTCACGATAGACAACTTCGTTCATCTGATTGACGACACTTCTTGGACGGAATTCATGCCCGCCGGCGTGACGAAAGCCGACTTTGCGCGCTTCAAACGCTATTACGATCCCGAAGTCTTCAGTGCGGCCGGGCGCCGCATCCGCCAATTGGCCCGCAGCGCCGACAAGTTCACCATCGAGGAGCGCATTTCGCGCCTCACCGCCCTCTTTTCCACCTTCCGCAACCCCGATAAGGAAACGGTGCTCACCCCTTGGCGCGTGGTCAACCTACATCTCTCCGATTCGCTGGGCGGTTATTGTTTCATGGACGAGCGTTTCGAGCACCCCCTCGAGACTCCGCGCCACATCGTGCGCAGCGGCGTGACCGATCGCGTGTTCTCGCCCCGAAGCACCGTGTTAGAAATCAATTCCAAGAGCGGTCTCTATCCTCTCTATGCCGCTTATAGCATCTACCGCTCGCGGTTGGACGAAGAGGGGTGCAAGCACAACGCCATCGCCCCCGATCGCGCCAAAGCCCTTTGGGAACAAACGCTCAAAGAAAACATTTTCGTGGTATGTAAGACGCCGATGGCCGTCGCCATCACCAAGCGCACACTCTGTGGCTTCCGCACGGCGGAAGTGCACGCGAAATACTACCCCGATCTCATTCAATGCCTCACCCATTCCTCGCAAGACGTCGTCAGCAACTTGCGCGATGCCAAAGGATTCTGGGGATTAAACGATAAAAAAGAAATGAAGATAGACGCAATTCTCAGAAGTGGAGGAAGATAATCCGCAGAGAGGGGGAAAAACGGGGCAGGGGCACCGAAAAATGGGAGGGCGATCAGGGGAGAGTGGGGCGGAGGAGATCGACGAAGCGGATTTTGCGATGGTTCTTGTGCGTGATCGGATCGCGCTTGCCCCAATCGCGCAGCAGGCAGTAGATGCCGTTGTGCAAATGGGGGTTGCCGCTCGCACAACCCGGACAGGGAGCTGTGGTGGCCGTGGGATCGGGGGCGAAAAGATCGAGTTCGCTGTGCGTGGTGGCGTGGCACGAACCCGGAATCACGCCTTTCAGTCCGTCCATTTGCCACACATTCCACGCAATCACGTAGGCGACGGAAAGCAACGTCTGGGCATGGAGCGCCACATCGGGGAAAAACTGATGCTGGTGCTCGATGAACGTCTCGAGCAGCGACTCCCGCGCCAACAAAAGGCTGTCGCCTTGCCACTCATAGCCCAACGTGTGCCGATAGGCCTCCAATGCCCAGGTGCGCCACGCCTTGTATTCCGTGGCTTGTTGGGCCGGACTGCGGTCGGTGGGGGAGGAGAGGGTGTTTTCGGCCACGACGCGGAGCTTGCGATCGAGCAAACCGATGCGCTGCCCGAGGGGGATGAATTCGCCCGTCACCGAATCGTAGCGACTCACCAGGTAAGGGCCCTCGCCGCAGGTGATTTCCAGGCGGGTGGCGCGAACATAGTCTTGCCACGTCTTGCCTTTCGGAAAAACAATGCGCTCGCTCGTCGTTTCCCAACTGTGGGTGCGCTCGTCGCTGCGGTTGAACACGTCGGGACGTCCGAACCACGCTTCGTCGACAAGGTTGTTTTGCGCATTGCAAACCCAGGCCGGGGTGAACACTTCGGCCATTTGCTTGGTGCGGTCGAGCTGTTGTTCGCGCGACTTGAGCACCCGCGGCTGAATCACGCGCCCGTGTTCGCCCGTGATGCGCTCGGGCGTGATCGAATCGTGCCATTGATAGCCGACACCCAGGTGGGCATAGTGGTCGGTGGCCCAAAAGATGGGACGATGCGTCGTGTGGTCGAGCAATAAGGCCTCGAGCACTTGAGGATAGCGGCGCAGAAGTTCGTTTTCGGATATGTCGATGTCGTCGAAGCCCATGGGATCTTGAATTACAATATAGTGATGTCTTCCCACAAAGGTAGGCATATACCATCCGCCGACCAAGCGGAACGGCCTAAAAAAAGCCCGATTTCCAACGGTTTTTATCTTTTCATTGTGAATTTTCCCCGCCCGAATGCGAAAACCTCCCCGCTTTTGCGCTTTTCGCCCCGAGAAGACTTGGGAAAACATCGAATAAGTTTTAATTTTGCACCCGGAAATAATTATACAGTCAGTCAAATTCAATTCAATCCATGGAATGGTTCATTAAACTCATGCAGAACCCCGAGAGCTTAGCTCACTTGGTTATTCTGTATGCCCTGGTCATCAGTCTCGGCGTCCGCCTGGGACGTTGGCGCATCGGCGGCAAAAACGGTATCGCCTTCGGCGTGACGTGGGTACTCTTCGTCGGTATTCTCGTCGGACACATCTGCACACATTATCTTTATGCAGACCCTGTCGCCGCCGTCGCCGGACAAAAGCACGTGATCGACATGGTCAAGGAGCTCGGCCTCATTCTTTTCGTCTACTGCATCGGATTGCAGGTGGGTCCCAGCTTCTTCCAAACCTTCAAATCGGGCGGTCTGGGCATGAACATGCTCACCCTCAGCCTCGTGCTCCTCAATGTGGCCGTGATGATCGGTCTCTACTTCCTCGCCACCGCCCTCGGCATCTTCGGCGACCCCCACTCGCCCAACAATCTCCCCATGATGGTGGGCGTGCTCTACGGTGCGGTGACCAACACCCCCGGTCTCGGTGCGGCCAACAACGTGCTGCCCGACCTGATGACGGGCGTGAAAGACGTGCCTGTCATCGCCAACGGCTATGCCTGCGCCTATCCCCTCGGCGTGGTGGGCATCATTCTGGCCACCATCGCCGTGCGCTTCCTCACCCGCACCTCGCTTGAAGAGGAACGCAAGGCTTTGGAAGCGGCCGAAGAGAACGATCCCGCGTCGGCGCCCAAACACCTGGTGATTCGCGTCACCAAAAGCGCCGCCGAAGGCCGCACCCTCGAAGCGCTCCACCAGTTCCTCAACGTCCAATTCGTCATTTCGCGCTGCATCCTCCCCGACGGCACGCTCCTCATCCCGGGACGCGAAACCGTGCTCGAGCAAAACATGCAGATCCACCTCGTTTGCGCCGAAAAGGACGCCGAACGCATCAGCGAACTCCTCGGTGAGCTCATCGAAGTGGGACACGAGGAGTCGCGCAGCTCCACGTCTCCTCGCTCTACAACGTCAACGTCACCCGCGTCACCCGCCACGGCATGGACCTCTTCGCCGCACGCGACCTCCGTTTGCAGGTCGGCGACCGTATTTTGGTCACCGGCACGGAGAAAAACATTGAGCGCTTCAAAGATGTGGTCGGCGCACAGGTCAAACACCTCGACCACCCCAACGTGGGCGCCATCTTCTTCGGCATCCTCATCGGTATCATCGTGGGACAGATCCCCATCCCCATTCCCGGCATCACCGTGCCCGTCAAACTCGGCCTGGCCGGCGGACCGCTCGTCGTCGCCATCCTCATCGGCGCCGTGGGCTACCGCTATAAGATCAACACCTACGTTTCCACCTCGGCCAACCTCCTCCTGCGCGAAGTCGGACTCGTGCTCTTCCTCAGCAGTGTGGGCATTCAGGCCGGCGCCTCGTTCTGGAACACCATCACCCAGGGCGACGGCGTGCACTACGTCTGGATGGGCTTCCTCATCACCACCGTGCCCATTCTGCTGGTCGGCGTCTTTGCGCGACTGAAGATGAAGCTCAACTACTTCACCCTCATGGGCCTCATTGCCGGCTCCAACACCGACCCGCCTGCCCTCGCATTTGCCAATGCCACCGCGGGCAACAACGCCCCGGCTGTGGGCTATTCCACGGTCTATCCGCTGGCCATGTTCATGCGCATCCTCTTGGCGCAACTCGTCCTCTCCGTCTTCTTGGGCTGAGGCGAGCTCGGTGCTTTTGCTTTGCCGCCGCAGTCGAACTTTTCGTTCGGCTGCGGCGGTCTGCGTTGTTCGCGTTTTGCTGCGAGTCGTGCACGCTTCGGTGTGCACGACTCGTTGGTTTTTTTGGGTGAGGACGAGATCATTTCGTTGTCGTGCGGAGGTAGCTGCGAAAATGGGGAGCAAATCTCCGAAAACACGAGGCTTTCTGGAAAGAACGGAGAGGAAATGCCGAAAAGCTGCGGAGTGGGCGCTCGCCGCAGTCGCCGCGGGCGGTGGAAACGGGGCAAACGCGCGGAGATCGGCGGGGCGAAAGCTGCGGAAACGTGCCTTTAAGTCTGCCCGGTCGGAGGAATGGGGTGAGAAATGAGGTGCGTGTGAATAAATGCGACGAAATGCTGCGACGGTTCGTGATGCAATGCGTTTTTCTGACTGTAACTTGCGATTTTGATATGCTTTTTGTTGTTTTCTTCAGGAAGAAAGGGGAGAGAAAGGAAGAAAATGGAGCGGAATGGATGAATATACGTTTATTTAATAATGGGCGATGCGGGAAAAGCGCATATTTTTAGCATCTTGCAGATGGCAAGCTGCGTTTTTGTTTACTGAGGTGTAAAAAATCGGGTGAGAGCTTCGTTGAATTGTGATATAGTTATTATATTTGCACCGAGTAAGCACCGGATTTGAATGAATTGTGCAATGACTATGCCTTGTAGTCGCCAAAAGTTTGTTTATGAATTCCGTTTTTATTGCTTGTCTTCGACCGCGCTTCCCCGTCCTCGTTCGGGCACCGCGATCTGTTGCTTCCGCCCTCCGGGCCGGCAGTGCACGGACTTCGGCAGTTGAACTGCTCGCTCGCCGTTGACGGTCACACCCGCTGCGTGTTGTCGAGAAACGCGGGCGCGGCAGCACACCTCTCCCGATCTATAATAAAAACAACGCTTCACGATATGAAAATCACTCACTTGATCCTCGGATTGCTCGGCATTGGCTTTTTGACGGGCTGCAGTTTTTGGAAGGACTGCTTTGGTGGCGGTACGCCGACGCCGGAAAGCGCCGACAAGCTCGCTGAATTCCACGAATTCTATTTCGAAAAGCAGAACGAAAAGCTCAATCCCAACGCCCTGGCCCTCTATGTCGATTATTCGAACTGCATCGCAGAGGGGCAGCATTCGCGCTTTTTCCAAGCTTTCGAGCCTTCGCTCACGGCCAGTGCCAAGCAGTATTTTGCCGTCAAGGGCAAGAACATCGAGCCGCATGCCGCCGATTCGACCTACGCGCTGCTGCGCACCATCGAAAACGTGCCCTTTGCCGATCTCAAAACGGCGGCCGAGCGCATCGCCAACGGCAACACAGAGGGCGTTCTCCTCACCGACGGCGAATATTACGAGCCCACGGTGACGAAAGGCAACGACAACAACCCCTATTTGGCCGAGGCGTTCAAGACTTGGCTCAAGAAGGGGCACGATATCTTCATCTTTGTCGAGCCCTACGAGGAACTGGTCGGCGCTCGCTCGGTGCAAAAGAAGCGTTTCTACTTCCTTTTCACCGATCAGCGCCTGCCCGACAATATCTACAACCGCGTGAAGCAGTCGGTGCGTCTCGAGGATTTTCCCGGCACCTCCGAGTTCCATTTTTCGGTGCACGCTCCTTTCCTCTATTCTCCCGACGGCAAGGGGATGCAGCCCGATGAATTGCTGAGTGCCAAGGTGATTAAGGCTGCGGGCAACTATGAAGTGCAAGACTGGGAAGCCGGTTGGGAAGATGACATTGAGCCGATGCTCGTCAACGGCGAAGATGAGGAGGGCAAAAAGCTCAAAGACGGGAAGCCCTTCGAGACCGGACTCCGTGTAGATCGCAACAGTCTGGGCGGCTATCGCATTGATCGTCTCACGGCCAAGGTTTCTAATGTCAATCAACCCTATACCGATTTCTGCACCGCGAAGGAGGAAAAGGTACAGCCCGAGAAAGAGATCGAACCGGCCGATTGTGAGGGTTTTGTCAAGGTCGATGACAAGAAGTTTTCCGCCAATGGCATCGTGGATCTCACCTTTGCCGGAGAACTGTACAATCCCGATGAGGCTCTCGACGGCGATCCGTTCAACTACACCAAGATCGATCTCTTTGCCACCGATATTAGCCCAATGACCAACGTCTATCTGCCGCTTTTCACCTTCGAGAGTCTCACCCATCCCGGAGAGCAAAACGTTTCGGTGGGAGCCAGCATAGAACAGTGTCTGATCAATCCCGAAATCAAAGAACTGATTCTCAAGACGCCCATCTATACGCTCTACATCAAGTCAAATAAACGATAATCTTATTCTAATTATGATCAACGTTACTACGTCGAAGCAGCTCCATGCGCTGCAAAACGAAACCTGGTTGTGGACTGCCGTTGTTGTCCTTGTTGCCCTCCTGCTTGCTTGGCTTATCTCCAGTGCCATCTCTTGGGAGGGCGGAAAAGACCGCTCTTACATCAAACGCCGCTGGGTGTGTGGCATTATTGGGGCTGTGGCTTGGGTCGGCTTCTTCCTTTATAATGACCTCTACGTTATGGACAGTATCCAAAAGACGGCCTATAAAACGCTATTTAGCCATACCATATGGCAAACTTTAGGGGCGCTTGCCGTGGGTTACGTCGGGTTGGTTTTTCTTCTCGCCTATCTCACGCCCAATTCTAAGTTCGGCTCCATCCTCCACCTTAAGAAATAAAATGCTATGAGTCAGTTTTTCGTTCTCGGCATCGGTGGAACGGGCATGCGTTGCATCGAATCGCTCTTGCACCTCTGCGCAATGGGCATGTTCGACGACACCGAACTCCACCTCCTTGCCCTCGACACCGATAAAAACAACGGTAACTTCGCCCGCCTCAAGGAGGTGAAAGAGGCCTACTGCCGCGCCAAAGGCAGCGATGCCGCCGCGCGCACGCCGCTTAAAGACACCTTCTTCTCGGCCAACGTGAAGTATTATGAGTTCAGCCCCAACTATGATGTGAAAAGCACCTTCCAAGAGGTGTTTGACTACGGCGGAACGCAATACAACCACCGCGAAGAGGCCGATCTGGCCGACCTGGTGCTCACCAAACAAGTGGAGGAATTCAATCTCCGCCACGGCTATCGCGCACAAACTCACCTCGGTTCGATGATGATGTACCACGCCATCCTCGAAGCTGCCGAGAGTCAGATGGACAACGAGCTGAAGAGTTTCCTCGCGCAGCTCACCAAAGCGGCGCAAAACGGCACGCCCAAGGTGTTTATCCTCGGGTCGGTCTTCGGCGGTACGGGCGCTTCGTCCATTCCCATCATTCCGCAGGCCATTTCGCGCGCCGCTGAGCGCATGAACGGCGGGGCGGTCAACGTTTTGCGCAATGCGTATTTCGGTTCCACCCTGCTCACGGCCTATTTCAATTTCAAAACCCCCACCGGTGACGAACTCAACGCCCAAAAGGTCATTGCCACCAGCGACAAATTCGCCCTCAATTCGCAAGTGGCTATGATGTTCTACGACGACGACGCCACCGTGCGCAGCACTTACCAGCGCTTCTACATGCTCGGCACCGACTCTATCGATTGGGAACCCATGGCGAAGCGTGGCGAAGAGATCTGTAAGACCATCACCGGAGGTGCCGAACAGAAAAACGACTCCCACTACATCGAACTCCTCGCCGCTTGTGCAGCACTCGACTTCTACAACACGAAACCCGAGCAACTGGAAGAGAACAAAAAGCATGCCGCCACCGATTACCTCTATCGTGCCGTCGGCGAAAGCGGACGTTTCGAATTCGAAGACTTCGTCGGACAGCAGCGAGCGGAAGAGTTTGCACGGAAATTCGGCACGCTCCTCGCTTTTGCCCTCTTCTGCAATGGCGAAGACGACTTTGTGGAGAGCGTGCGTTGCGGAGGGCAGAAGGAAATCACCGAATTCACGGGCATGGAAGTCTCGCAGGTGGAGTACCTCAAAAAGTACTTTGCTTTGCTCTTCTTCGAACGTAGCGAAGGACAACTCGCCGAGGGATGGGTGCGACAACTGCACCGTTCGGCCGGCGGTGGCGACAAATTCCTCTTCAACGCGAGCCTTTTTGGTTTCAACACGTTCAAGGATTTGATGAAAGTGAACTGGAATGATGAACTCTACCGCAAAGAAGGAATCGGAAAAGACAATAATTATAGCAAGGGTGGCTTTATCATAAAGTCGAAGTTCGATCCCTTCAAGAAAATGTTCATCGCCGAGCGCGAAAGTTCCCAAGGATGGAAGGCCATCACCAACAGCGGTGAGAAACTCTACAAGCTCGTCTACGATACCCTCGGCAAACTTTATCAGTTCACCTAATATCCCACGAAACTATGTCTACAAAAGCATTGCTCATCAAGAGTTACACCAATTTGTCGACCGGTACGGCGGGCGAATGGAACGAACTCAACATGGCGCCCTCCTACATTCAGGGCATCAAAACCGGTAAAATCCTCGATGAAATGAGCAGCGACAAGCTCGCCGCCCTCATTTCCGGTGTGCCCACCCCCTGGGCGCGCGCACGCCTCTTCAAGTTTGCCCTCCAAACCCTCAATGCCCCCGATCCCAACATCGACTCTTCGGGATTGCAGCAGTTCTATGAAATGCTGCACGGGGAGTGGCGCGGCCTGCTCGCCGTCATGGCGCTCTATCCCGACCGCGTGAGCTTCTCGAGCCCCGTCTCGCTCAATGGAAACGGACGGCTCTATGACATCGCATCGGCCTTCGGACGCATGCTCTTCGACGATAAAGATCTTTGGAGCAACCAGCTTCAGCTCGCCAAAGACCCCGATACGCAGCCCTTCATCCAACTCATCTACTACCGCGGCCATCTGGTCGGCGGCACCTCGCCCATGACCGGCGTGTTCACCGGCGTGGACTACAGCCAAATTGGGGCCGATGCCGGAGAAGTGCAGTGGTTCCGCAATGGCCGTTTCGAAGATCCTACGCCTTTCCTCAACCCCGAACAGCTACAAAAGCTCTATCTCTTCATCAAAAACCTCAATCGCAACATCGAAGCCTTCGAGGACAATATCAATGCCCAGCGCGGAGGAAAAAGACGTGCGGAGCTGAACGGATTCAAAGGCATGAGTCGCAAGTGGGAAGAAGAGATGCAGAGAGCGGGCGGCCAATTGAGAGACAAAGGCCCTGTGGCACAGTACGTCAACCTGGAATATCCCTTCTCGGATCTCTTCAAAAGCAGCGTGCCGGTCTACCTTAAGCCCGATTTCACCTTCACCTACGACGAAGGCAGCGATTGCAAACTCGTGGGCGACGTACAAAAGTTGCTCAGCGACGACAAATTTGTCGTGGGATGGGCGGAAGCCCCCGATGCGCGACCCAAACTCTCGGAAAGTGCCGTCTACTATCTCAAAATTGACAACCTGGTAGACAAAGGAGCCAACTATTTCTCGCTCCCCCTCTCCGAAATTGGGCTGGACATCTTCAAAAATTCGCTCGCCGGACTGCTCGGCTACGGAGATAACAGCAAAACGCGCCTCTCCGCCCGACTCAACGACGCCGGATTGCTTGCGGTTTCGCTCGTTGTCGAGATTGACGGACAACAAGTGGAACTCAACACCCGCGAATATGTGGTGAAATGGATGACCGAACCCAAGAAGGTCATCATGTGGCCCAACTTCGTCTCGGAAAACTGGACGAAATACTACCTCTACACCGAATGCACCTCCGACGCACCGCAGCAATTCCAAGCCATCTTCAAAAAGAAAGGCGAATTTGTGCGCAACATCAAGGGAGAGTTCTTCACGTCTGACTACCAACACGCAGCCGACGAACCCAACGAGCCCAATGTGGAGCAGATCATCACCTATCCGCCGGGACAGGGTGAGGAGTTGCACAAATACAATATCTATACCATGGCGCTGGCTCCCGCGGGACTTTCCGTCATGGTGAAAGATGCCGGCAAAGACGCCCATGCAGGGTTCTTGATGCTCCGCCCGCAGGTGGTGCAAGACCGCACGAGTCTCGACGCGCAGGGAGAAGCCGTTGTGGGCATCGACTTCGGCAGCAACAACATGTGCATCTACTACAGCGTAGACGAGGGACAGGCGCAACCCATTGAGTTCCAAAATTTCCGCACCATGCTTGTGGGACAGGAAAACCGCGACCTGCGTGCCGTGGCCGAGAACCACGAGTTGCTCTTCTTCAGCAATTACCCCACACACAACGGCCAAATCAAATCTTGGCTCCATGAACACGACAGCCGCTACAACCAGCACCAAGAAAGTGTGGAAGTGGCCGGCGGCGTGCCCGTGAGCCGACCCAACGTCTTGGTCAAGGAAATGGACGAACGCACCATTACCACACAAGCCGGTGTGCTGCACTACAACATGAAGTGGCTCAATGACGACAGGGGATTGCAGAAGAAAAGTGCTTTCCTCAAGAGCATCTGGTTGCAAACTTGTGCCTATCTCTTCACCAAACGACTCAATCCCAAGAAAATTGTGTGGAGCTATCCCGGTGCCATGATGGAAGCCGATCGCAATGAGCTGGAGAGAATCTACGAAGAGCTTAGTCGCAACACTCCTATTGCCGGTTGCCGGCCCACGCTCCCCCGAAATTACACCACAGAGGCGGAGGCCGTGTGCAGTTTCGCCCTCACGCGAGAGATCGGCCTGAACAACGACAGCATGTTCCTCGGCATTGACGTCGGCGGTAGCACAAGCGACATCCTCCTCCTGGCCAGAGATCCGCACAACGCCAACAAAGTCACGCTCTTCCGCGAAAGCTCTGTCCGTCTCGCAGCCGGTGTCTTCTTCAACGCCATTATCAATTCTGAAAAGTTCCGCGAAGCGCTCAATCACTTTTGCCAAAAAGAGAACAAGTCGAAGGTGTTTGTCAACAATGTCGAGGAAATCATCAGAGACGCACCGCAAAAAGCGCCTTACTGCCTGAACAGTGTCTTCGATCAGCTCAAAGACACGGGAGACTACGAGCGCTTCTACAGTGCCATCAACGAGAGAGCCAAGTTTGTCTTCACCATTCCGGCCTACGTCACCGGTTTGCTCCTCTTCTATTCGGGCATGCTCATCGGCGACACCATCAAGAAGCAGCAACTCGACAACATCAAGCGTGTCGATGTGCTTACTTTCGGTAAGGGTGGCCGACTTTTCCACTGGCTCCGCGAACCCGCCGGCACCAACGCCACGGAAAGATATTACGCCGACTGTGTCAACGCCGGATTGCACCTCATTGTCGACAAAGAGGTCAGCGTGCAATATCGCCACGACATTGAAGTCGACAACAAGTCGGAGGTGGCCAAGGGATTGGTACAGCCCAGAGAGGTCGTTATGTCCGATGCGCTCGACGGAAAAGAACTCTGCGGCGAAGAGGGCGTGAGCTTCCGCGACGGAAACAACAACGTCATCACGCTCAACACCGAAGACGAACTCACCGGCGCCTACTTCGACAACCACATGGAGGGAATCGACTTCAGCGGCACGAAGAATTTCCAAGTATTCATGGAACAATTCTGCGATTTCGTGAGCAACAAGACGAAACTCTACCCCGACGTGGACAACCTGCGCGAAGATATCGCAGAACTCCACACGCGTGTGGTCAACCACATCACCGAAGACCTCGAATACAAAAAGGCGCTGAAGCACAACGGCCCGGAGTTCCCCTACCACCAGCCGATCATCATTGCCGAAGGTGCCTGCTTCTTGAAAACCATCATCAAGAAAATCTTCGTCTGATCGGAATTTGAACGCCTGCTCAGCCCGTCTCACTTGCCCTTCGGCCCGTTTCCCGTGGCCGAAGGGCACCGAGACTTGTGGTGGCTGCCGGCCGGCAACCGCTCGCTTGGTACGAACACACCGCCGCAGCCACTTGACCTTGGTCGCACCGCAGCGGCCGTTATCAACGCGGATCTTGCCGAAGTGCACACTCCACGAAACGGAATGCACAACGACAGGTCGCGTTCATACACCGCTACAGTGAACGAACTTACCGCAACGCCGGCCTCCAATACGCTATTTTCCGGATACACACCCTTATGAATCACCTTTTTCTCTACGTCGACACCAACTACATCGTGGCCGCCTTGCGCGACGGCAACGAGGTGGTTGCGCCGATACGTCCCACGAGCGGGGACGAATATTTCGAACTCTTCTTCCGCGAAGACACGGAATACAACCGTGTGATCTATGGAAACGTGTGCAAAAACGCCTTCTATAAAGGCGAGCCCCACTGTTTCGGCAATGTCTTCCGACTCATGGCCGAAAACACCCGAACCTTCTCGCTCTACGGACGCAAACAACCCATTAGTCACCTCTTCAAAGAGGCCGGCATCCTCAACGAATGGAAAGAGCGCGCGCGGGAAGACGCAGAAAATCGAGGGGCAATGCCCATCTCTACCTACATTTCCTTCTCGGCCGACGTGGATTACGCCGCGCGAAACATCTTTGTCGAACAAGTGCTCGGCGAGGAAGGTTTCCACGTGGGCGAACGCACCGTACCCATCGAACATCTCGCGCTCGAGCACGCGGTGCGCCTCAACAAAGTGCAACAAGAAGGCACCTATCTCGTGCTCAACGCCTACAACGAGCATCTGCATGTCAGCATCTACCGCCGAAAAGACGGCACCTTCGTCCGATTGGCCGAAAACGTACTGCCCGGCCTGGGCACCGACCCCAGAGCGCGGGCACTTGTGGAGAACGTGGTGGCGAAAATCAACAATGTGCAGCATTTTCTCTCCACCCCCGAGGAGAAAGAACAGGAATATTGCAATTTAGAGCAGTATGCCGAAGGGTGGTTGCGCCAACTCGACGCCACCCGAGGCGGACGCCCCGTCCACATAACGGGCGTGCAATTTTCAGTGGCCCCCAATAATACCTTCGACGTGAGTGTAACGGCCGAGGAAGTCAACGACCGCACCGAGAAAACCGTGCGTGGCGTGGTCAACGAAATCAACAACTTCGTCATTAAAACACTGAGCCCGGGCGAAATGCTCCGCGGTATCCTCTTTCTCGGAGACGGCTTTGCCAATCACGAGTACGCAAAAGCCGTCACGGCCAGCTACCGTTTGCGCGAAGAAGACCTCATTTATTTCCGGCGCAGCGACCTCTCGGCCATCATTCCCGTCTATCGAGACATCGACCTCGACCAGTTCAAAGCCGAAGCCAAAAAACACCACGAACTCGGCGACCAGGAACTCACCGCCCTGCGCAATGCACAGGCAGAGGCCGAGCGTGAGCGCGAAGCCAAGCGCCAAATCGAGGAAAAGGCGATGGCAGAAGCCGCCGCGCGCAAAGACAAAGAGAATTACTTCACGGCCATGGCCAAAGTCGAGGAGTGCGAACAGAAAAAGGAGTGGCACGGCATGCACGACTGGGCAGAAAATGCACTCCAACTTCGCCCCAACGATGCCGAGGCCACAGCGAAATTGGCTTTGGCCAACCGCAATTTGGCCGAAGCCAAGGTGCGCGGAGAGCAATTCATGAAGAGTCTCAAGCAGGCCGAGGCCGCAGTCAAAGAACGCAACTGGCAAGAAGCACTCATTCAGGCCAAAGCAGCGCTCAATGCCCACCCCGATTCCGAACAGGCCAAAAAGATTCTCGCCGACGCAACCAAGCAAATCGATCAGGCCACCCGCATCAGCGAATTTTTCACCCGCGCCGCCGTATTCGAACAACAGGGCAATTATCACAAAGCCCTCGAGGAGTTGGAGAAAGTGCAATTCCTCGACCCGAAACACCCCGATTTGCAGCCGCGCATGAGCACCTGCCGACTGAAAATCAGCGAGCGCGAGAGAAAAATCTTCGCCATGAAGCAGGAATATACCCGCGCCGCCGACCGAAACGAACACGATAAGGCCGCCGAATGTGCGCGCCGGCTCGCCGCTTTCCTCGGTCCGGAGCAGCAAAGTGAGTGGATTGACCGCGAAGAGCAGCACAAACGGGCTGCCGAAGCCGAGCAAAAGCAAAAAGAGTTCATCGACGACTGTACAAAACACTACAACAAAGCCTGGTTCGACGGCGATTGGGCTACCTTTGTCCGCTACGCCGAAGAGGTGCTCCGCTGCCGCAAAGACGATGAACTCGCCGAACGGGTGGAACGCGCCAAAATTCGTGTGCGCGACGAGCGTGATCGCCGGCAATTTGAAGAAGCGCTGGAAAGAGTCAAGGTGCTGATCGCCGACCGCAGCTATAAAGAAGCCAGAAGGCTCCTCGAAGCGCTCCGAGCAGACGCCACTGCACCCCATCAACACGAGAGCGTGACGAGACTCTTCCAACGAATTTTCGAAGAAGAGGATCAAAACAACTTCCCCCCCGCCAAGCCGACGCAACAACGTCCGGACCGACCGCGACAGGGCAAGGATCAATCACAACAACCGGCGGATCAACCGTCGGGAAAGGGCGATCCTGGGGGCTTCTTCGGCAATAATGAAGACCCCAAACCCGCCCCCGGAAAAAAGAACGGGGGGGGCAAAGCGAAACCTACGCCCGACAACAAACCAAAGAAGGATCCGAAAAACGAAACCCAGAAGGGCTATTCTTTAGAGGAGTTCAAGTTCTAAATCCATCGTCCCCATGACCGAAGATCCACTACTCAGTATTAGGAAAAAAGGTGTGCCATGCACCGACGCGGAGAGGCGACCGTACGTCACCATCCGGGAGAAAAGCGGCATTATCTTCACGTTCAAGAATAAAATGAAGGTGAGACTCTGCTGGAATGCCGCCGACCGAGACGAACTGACGGCGCGCGACCTCGATCTCTGCCTGTTCTATCGCGGGGAAGATGGGGGCACGGGCGGTGTTTTCTCCTCCGACTATCGCGAACGTCTCGATGATCTGGGCAGACTGGACGCGTTCCCCTACATTTTGCACCGGGGCGACAAGAGGCTGAGCCAACAAGATGGGGACGCCATCGAGCAAATCTGGATCGGTGAGCTCTGCGGCATCGAAAAGGCCTGTATCTGTGTGGTGGACTACGAGGCGGCGAATGCTGAGCGCGCTTCGTTTTTCGAAGAAGCGGGCGCTTATGTCGATTTTCAAACGAAGGCCGGCGATTATCACCACAGCAACCTCCGCTCTGAGGGCGAAGGCTGCGTCTATTGGGTGGCCAATCTCCAAAAGGGCCCCGATGGCCTCATCAGGCTCCTGCGCAAGCGCAAAGTCCTCACCATTGTCGAGGCCTGCGAGCAGATTCCCGGCTTCAAACTCATCTGCAACGTGCGCGGACGTGCAGACGACGAACGCTAATGCGTGCCGTGCGCGAAACGACCCCTCCGCTGTGCGCAGCAAGAAGCCATGCGGGGCATCGCTGCGCCCGACATTCATCTTATATATACAAACCTTTCAACCCCTCTCTCCCATGTCTGATCAACCCCAAGTGCGTCTCAAACGCAAAGTCACCCTCCGTCGCAAGGAAGAGGCCGCCTTCACTTTCACCGGCCGACTGAAAGTGCGACTCCTTTGGCAGTCTGAAACGGATCTCGACCTCTGTCTCTTCTTCCGCCGCAAGGACGGCGAAGTGGGCGGCGTGTTCTCCGACCTCTTCCGCAGCCGCAAGAGCGATCGCGGCGCGCTCGACCAGTTTCCCTACATCCTTCATCTCGGCGACAGCCCCGAACCCGGCGAAGGCAGCGAATCTGTAGAGCAAATCAACGTCGGATCGCTGGCCGACCTCGAGCAAGCCTACGTTTGCATCGTCAATTACGGTGCTGCCACCGAAGGTCGCGATGTCACCTTCGCCGACGAGAGCGGCCGCGTGGAGATTACCAGCGACGCCGGCGACAATTTGGAAGTACAAGCCGATGCCACCGAGCCCGGAAGCGTCTATCTTGTTTGCTCCATCCTCAACCGCGACGGCAATTACGCCCTCAAAAACGAGAGCCGCGTCATGGATCTCAGCACGGCTTTCAACGAAGTGCCCGGCTTCTCCCTCATCTGCGAGTGAGGATCCCCGCCGCGGGCGAATAGCGCACCACTTGACACGGCGATGCGCCCTTTCCGCCGCAGCGTGCCTCCGCTTTTAGCCGGCTCCTCCCCCGTTTGGCGCCTCCGCTCCCCGAGGGCGGCACGGCGTCCCCCTGTTTCCATTCGAAATCTCAACCCTTTAAACCCCACTTACCCACTATGGCAGTAACACTCAAACGCAAAATCACCCTCCGTACCAAGGGCGAAACCGCAACTTTCACCTTTTCCGGAAAACTCAAGGTGCGCATGCTCTGGCAGTCGGCCACCGACCTCGACCTTTGCCTCTTCTTCAAGAAGAAAGACGGCGAAGCAGGCGGTGTCTTCTCCGACGAATACCGTCGCCGCCGCAAGGACCTTGGTTCACTCACCGAGTTCCCTTACATCCTCCACATGGGCGACCAGAAAGAACCCTCTCCCGGCGGTGAGGAAGTGGAACAAATCAACGTGGCCACCCTCGCTGACATCGAGAAAGCCTACATCTGCGTGGTGAACTACGATGCGGCCATCAAAGGTCGCGATGTGACCTTTGCCGACGAGGGCGGTCGCGTGGAAGTGACCAGCGATGCCGGCGACAACCTCGAGGTGAACATGGACGATCCCAGCCAGGGACACGTTTATCTTGTCTGCTCCATTGCCAACAACAACGGCGAATTCGCCCTCATCAACGAGAGCCGCGTGATGGATCTCGGCACTGCCTTCGACGAAGTGCCCGGTTTCGCACTCATCTGCAACGACTAAAAGCCCTTTCCATGGTCCAACTCAAACGCAAAGTCACCCTCCGCACGAAAGAGGCTTCGGAAGTTTCCGCGCCCAAGGTGGAAGGAACTGCGCCCAAAGCCCCCGGAGCGGCGCCACAACCCTCGTCGGGTGGTGGAAAATGGTGGGTGGCCGTCGTGGTCGTGGCCCTGTTGGCCGCAGGAGGTGTGTATTTCGTGCGCCAATGTGGCGACGATCGCACGCCGAGTGTGGCGACTGCCGGACAGAACGACAGTGTTGTCGTCGATAGCGCGTCGGCAGCTGCGTCGCGCTCCGGCGGAGAAGCGGCTGCGAGCGAAGGCACCGGCGAAGCTGCCCCCGCAGCGAACGGAAACGCCGAAACCACCGCCGCCCCGACGGGCGAAACATCGAGTGCCAAGGCCGGTGGCGAGACCCACTCCGCCGCAGTTGCGCCGACCACGGCTTCCACAGCGCCTGCCTCCGCAGCTGCGCCGACCAAGGCTGCTTCCACATCGAGCGCTCCCGCATCAGCGTCGAGCACGCCCACCTCTGCGCCGACCACGGCCGCCGCGGCCGCACAGGCGCCCAAGGGCAGTGTGGAACAAATCGCCCGCGAAGTGATGCGCGGCGTCTATGGCAACGGCCAAGTGCGCAAAGACCAACTCGGTTCCCGCTATGCCGAAGTACAGCGCCGCGTCAATCAGATCTACCGCGCACGTCGTGCACGCTAAGCCCCGTCGCCGCACGCACTTCCCGCCGGTGTGACCGCCCATTGTCGCGCAGGTCAACACCACTCGGCCGAATGTCGACCGCTTAGCAACCCAAAGCGAGCACCGCTCCCCAAGGAACGGTGCTCGTTTTTTTGTGTTTTCGGAAGAAAGGTCCCATTGCAGCGGTGGCCATGCGGAGGGAATGGCGTGCAGCCGGGCGGGACGTGGCACAGGTGCGGGAAGGCACGGAGACAAGTCCGCAGAGAGTAGGAGCGGTGTGGGCACCTTGTGTAGGAAATGTGGGTGCGGCTCGAGATAGAGAAGGGGGTGCGAGAAAGTGGCAGGGCACCCTGCGAAAAAAATGCGGGTGCAGCCCGAGAGGGGAGTGGGGTTGTGGGGAGTGGCGTGGACAGATTGCGGAAATGAACGGCAAGTTCGCCCCGAGGCATCCCAAGCGCGGCATCAAGATCGCGAGCGAGCGGCACAATCGGCGCAGATGCCACGCACCACATAGCCCGCCGTGTGAATCACAAAGCCATCGGGAAGCTGAGGGATGGGAATCGGCACATCGGGCAAGCAGAGCGTGCGGTGACAACGCTCGCAAACGAAATGAAGGTGCAGGTCTGCCGGATCGTCGGCCGAGGTTTCGCCACAATGGCACGAGTCCGGACAGAGGGCATACTTCAACTGTCCCGTGCCATCCTCCACATGGTGCACCAAATGGTGCTCGGCAAAGGTGGAAAGTGCGCGAAATACGGTGCTGCGCTCCATCGTGCCCAACCGCGCCTCGCAGTCGGCCAACGAGAGGGCGCAACCCGCCGCCTCCAATGCGCGCAGCACCAGCAGACGTGCCGCGGTGGGACGAATGCCGCGGTGCAAGAGTTTTTCTTCTTCGGGAGTGGTCATGAGACAAAGGGAAAGAAAGGGGTGGAACGTCTCGGCACGCGCCGACGGCCGCCGGAGGGCGCTGCGCCGCACGCCGAGACGATGAGCGCAAAGTTACGATTTTTCTGCCGATTCGCTGTGCATTTCGGCCTCGCAATCCGCCGGTTGTGCCGCCCCCGCGGGGAAGCGCGCCAACAGCACCACGGCCACGCAGAGCAGCACCACGCCCGTGTCGGCAAACACCGCTGCCCACATACCCGCCAGGCCGAAGGCCGAGAGCACCAGCACCGCGAGTTTGATGCCCACGGCCAGCGCCACGTTGGTCCACACCAGGCGGCGCGTGCGGCGTGCGATGCGCAGCGCTTCGGGCACGCGCCGCAGATCGTCGGTGGCCAGCACCGCATCGGCTGTGTCCACGGCGGCATCCGTTCCCTCGGCCCCCATGGCCAATCCCACGTGGGCGCGCGCCAGCACCGGGGCGTCGTTCACCCCGTCGCCCACATAGGCCGTGTGCCTTCCCGCGGCGATGAGCCCTTCGAGTGCCGTGAGTTTGTCGGCCGGCAGGAGAGCGCCGTGCCATTCGTCGAGACGAATCTCGCGCGCCAGGGCTTCCACCTTCGCGCGCTCGTCGCCCGAGAGTACCACCGTGCGGATGCCCATGCGGTGCAGGGCCTCGACCGCCGGCGCGGCCGAGGAGCGCGTGCGGTCGTCGGCCACCGTGAAAGCACCCGCCGTGCCGCTCTCCACTCCGTCGGCCACCGTCACCGTGCCGTGCGTGAGGGTGCCCGTTTTGTCGAACACCACCGTGTCGATGTCGGCCGCGCGGTCCAGATGCAGGCTGCCTTTGAAGAGGATGCCGCGGCGAGAGGCCACGCCGATGCCGCGGAAATAGCTCAGCGGCACGCTCAGCACCAAGGCGCAGGGGCAGGAAGCCACCAGAAACACCAGTGCGCGATACCACCATTGCGGTGCGGCGATGCCCCAGTCCGGGCGCACGGCCGCCAGCACCGTGGGCACGGCGGCGAGCAGGGCGGCCAGCGCCACCACCACGGGCGTGTAGACGCGGGCGATGCGCGTCATCATTTGTTCGGCGGGGGCTTTGCGTTCGGCGGCCTCTTCCACCAGGTGCATGATGCGCGAAAGGGCATCTTCGCCGTAGGGTTTCGTCACGCGGATGCGGGCAGCGCGGTCGAGCGCGATGACCCCGGCTGCCAACTCGTCGCCGGCGGTGAAACTGCGCGGTGCACTCTCGCCCGTGAGGGCCGATGTGTCGGCACGCAGCGAGGGGGTGAGTAGCAGGCCGTCGAGGGGCACCCGCGCGCCGCGGGCAATGTGCAGCACGGTGCCGGGCACCACGGTGGTCGGGTCGACCTCGTGCA